>Ga0209395_1000353_pt1 | contig 68259 bp, 58 predicted proteins | sample GOMGulsemesocosm_3_FD_184635 | JGI IMG/M metagenome (GOLD analysis project Ga0209395, IMG submission 184635) | Methane-oxidizing microbial communities from mesocosms in the Gulf of Mexico - GOM9D Gulf of Mexico (SPAdes) (version 2) | ecosystem: Environmental > Aquatic > Marine > Cold seeps...
TAGATTCTTCAGTATCAGCTTACCTGCTTAAGCAGCAAGGCTATCAAGTCGAAGGCTTGTTTATGAAGAACTGGGAAGAAGACGATACTGATGAATATTGCTCAGCAGCAGACGATTTACGTGATGCACAGGCTGTGTGTGACAAATTAGAGATCCCTCTGCACAGCATTAATTTTGCCGCCGAATACTGGGATAACGTATTTGAGTATTTCCTAGCTGAATATAAAGCCGGACGTACGCCAAATCCCGATATTATTTGCAATAAAGAAATAAAATTCAAAGCCTTTTTAGAATTCGCTGCAGAAGCTTTAGAAGCCGATTATATTGCCACCGGTCATTATGTACGTCGCCGTGAAATAAACGGTCAATGGCAATTATTACGCGGCCTTGATACTAATAAAGATCAAAGTTATTTCTTATACACACTGGGCAGTGAACACGTTGCTCAAACGTTATTCCCTGTCGGTGAATTAGAAAAGCCCGAAGTACGTGAAATTGCATTGGCTCAAGACTTAGTCACCCATGACAAGAAAGATTCGACCGGTATATGTTTCATCGGCGAACGTAAATTTAAAGATTTTCTAGCCAAATATCTACCAGCGCAACCAGGTCAGATTGAAACCTGTGAAGGTGAAGTGATTGGTAAGCACGACGGATTGATGTACCACACATTAGGCCAACGTAAAGGTCTGCAGATTGGTGGATTAACCAATCACGGTGAAGCCCCTTGGTATGTTGTGGACAAAGATTTAGAGCGCAATGTATTAATCGTCGGTCAAGGTAGCGATCATCCCCGTTTATTCTCTAATGGTTTATTGGCTAGCCAAACCCATTGGACTGATCGTCAAGGGCCGCAGCAAATCACTAAGTTAACGGTAAAAACACGTTACCGCCAAACCGATATACCTTGTACATTATACCCTGCAGGACCAGACCAAGTTCGCGTGATATTTGATGAGCCACAAAGCTCTGTAACGCCAGGTCAATCTGCTGTATTTTATCTCGATGAGGTTTGTTTAGGCGGCGCGATTATTGATGAAGTGATTAGGAATTAATATGGCATTAACTCCCTTAGACAATCAAGTCATCGCCTTTGCAGCTTTATCACAATGTGCCAAATTAGCACACGATATCGCGCGCACAGGTCTTGTCGATAGCGAAAAATGGCGTGTGTGTATTGATAGCTTATTGTGCACTGCCCCCGATTCGATTAATGATGTTTATCAGCCATTATCTGCTCTGAATGTCGGTATGGACACATTAATCAAACAGCTATCAGACGGCGGCGAAGGCCGTAGTATTGAAATAACAAAATATTTGGCTGGGCTCGTCTCTTTGAGCCGAAAATTAATTCGCTCTGACAATTCATTATCAATGATGAGTCAGCGCATGGATCAAGTGAAACGTCAGCTCCATCACTTCACGACAAATGATGAAGCCGTTATCGCTAATTTAGCCAGTATTTATACAGATATAGTAAGCCCGCTTGGGGCCAAAATCCATATCTCTGGCACGCCAACACATTTGCAACAGCCGCTTAATCAGAAAAAGATAAGAGCGTTATTATTAGCCGGCGTACGCGCCGCCATCCTATGGCAACAAATGGGCGGCAAACGTCGCCATCTATTTTTCAGCCGTAAAGATTACGTTAATAATGCAAAACAACTAATAACCCAATTTTAATTACCCTATTGAGGAAATATTCATGGAACTTTCTGCCCTAACTGCAGTGTCTCCAGTTGATGGTCGTTACGGAAGTAAGACTAAAGAACTGCGCGCAATTTTTAGCGAATTTGGTTTAACAAAATTTCGCGTTGAAGTTGAAGTGCGTTGGTTACAAAAATTAGCAGCTACGCCTGCTATTACTGAAGTTCCAGCATTTAGTGATGAAGCAAATGCCTTTTTAGATGCCATCGTTGTTAACTTTGACGAGTCACACGCGGCACGTTGTAAAGCGATCGAACGCACAACAAACCATGATGTTAAGGCTGTTGAATACTTCCTAAAAGAACAAGTTGCCGATAATGCAGAGTTACATGCTATCAATGAATTTATTCATTTTGCTTGTACGTCAGAAGACATTAACAACTTGTCGCATGCATTAATGTTACGTGCTGGTATTAATGACGTTATCTTGCCTTACACAGAACAATTGCTTAATGAACTAAAAACACAAGCAATCGACTATAAAGATGCACCGTTATTATCTAGAACACACGGTCAACCTGCTTCACCTTCAACTATGGGCAAAGAATTCGCCAACGTACATCAACGTTTGGTGCGTCAAGTATCGCAAATCAAACAAGTTGAATTTTTAGGCAAAATTAACGGCGCTGTCGGTAATTACAATGCTCACCTAAGTGCTTACCCTGAAGTTGATTGGCATACATTTTCACAAGAATTTGTAACATCACTTGGCCTAACGTGGAATGCCTTCACCACACAAATTGAACCACATGACTACATCGCTGAATTATTCGATGCAATCTGTCGTTTCAACACAATCTTATTAGACTTTGATCGTGACGTTTGGGGTTATATTTGTTTGGGTCATTTCAAACAAAAAACCATTGCTGGTGAAATAGGTTCATCAACTATGCCGCACAAAGTTAACCCAATAGACTTCGAAAACTCTGAAGGTAACCTTGGTTTAGCTAATGCTATCATGGGACATTTATCTCAAAAGCTACCAGTTTCGCGCTGGCAGCGTGATCTAACTGACTCTACGGTATTGCGTAATCTAGGTGTAGGTCTTGCGCATTCAGTAATCGCTTATCAATCAACGCTTAAAGGCATGAGTAAATTAGAGCTTAACAGAGCAGCCCTATTAGCTGATTTAGACAAAAACTGGGAAGTATTGGCTGAACCAGTACAAACAGTAATGCGTCGTTATGCTATCGAGCAGCCGTATGAAAAACTTAAAGAGTTAACACGTGGCAAGCGTATTAACAGCAATGACTTAAGTGTATTCATCGACAAGCTTGAATTACCAGATACCGTTAAAACACAATTAAAAGCCATGACACCTGCCAACTATATTGGCCGTGCCATCGCTTTTGTAGACGATATCGCTTAATCGCTTTTGATTTATAAAAAAGGCTGTGTATTTTTAAATACATGGCCTTTTTTTATTCTCATTCGCCTTTCACTCAATCATCTCTGCCGTAGACTTATACTAAGTGTGACATTATCAGACTAACTACAATAACTTTTAGTGTTTTAAAGAAGACGCAGATACAATACCCCTTATTAAGAGCCTACTTTTGTATGGCATATTCTATTTACCCTCTTCAATCGAGAACACTATGTATAGCGTCAATTTAAACAATCTCACTCGTCAGCAATTTCTTGAACAATATTGGCAAAAAAAACCGCTACTAATTAGACAAGGTTTAGCTAATTTTGAAGACCCCATTACTGCAGACGAGCTCGCTGGTCTAGCGATGGAAGAGCAAATAGAATCCCGTTTAGTTTCGCAAAAAGAGGGTCAATGGCAAGCAGAGCATGGCCCTTTTGAAAATTATGACCATTTAGGTGAAAGCCACTGGTCACTATTGATTCAAGGGGTTGATCACTGGGATGAAAATGTTGATGCATTATTAACACAATTTAGATTTTTACCGAACTGGCGCATCGATGATGTGATGGTAAGCTTTGCCACTCCAGGCGGCGGCGTTGGCCCTCACGTAGACAACTACGATGTATTTATTGTACAAGGTAGTGGTAAGCGCCACTGGCAAGTAGGTAGCAACGATGAGTTGAAGGAAGTCATCGCCGATCAGGCTTTATTACATGTTGAGGCCTTTGAGCCCATTATTGATGTCGAACTAAACCTTGGAGATATCCTCTATATTCCGCCTGGTTTCCCCCATCAAGGTATAGCAATAGAGCCCTCTATGAGCTTTTCAATTGGTTATCGTACCACTGCTAAGTCTCATTTATTTAGTGGCTTTGCTGATTACTTGATCGATAATCAATTTGGTAAAGACATGGTTGTTGACCCACAGCGTTGTGCCACATTAACGCCCGGCCTCATTGACGAAGAGGATTTAGACAACCTGACACAAAGCTTACAAGAGATGCTTAGTGACGAACAAGTACTCACAGATTTTTATGGCACGCACCTGTCAACTGCCAAGCATGAATTAGCCATCGACGATGAGCAAGAGCCTTTTGAATCTCAAGATATCTTAGACATTTTATCAAGTCAGCCACTGCACCGTTTAGGTGGTTTGCGTTGTATGTATTTTGATAAACCTTGGGCACTCGATGACGTCTATATCAATGGTGAGAAATACACACTAGCTACTTTTACATCGGCACTGCGTTTATTAGCTGATACCAATACATTGAGCCAATCACAATTAGCGCCATGGTTAAATGAACCACAATTCATTTCTTTGCTGACACAGTTAGTCAATGCCGGATATTGGTACTTTAACGAAAGTGACTAGCGTTAATTTGGTTGCTATCAATTTATCTTTACACTTTGTGAAATAACTTTTACATCAAAGGACTAGTACCACCCTATACAGGGTGATATGTTGCGAACATAATAATAATCATAGTCTTACTCCAGTCATTAGCGCTGAGTATATTTGGAGAGTTACCGTGTCTGTTTTTAATTTACCATCATTTGATAATCATGAGCATGTTGCTTTTTTTAGCGATGAAGAAAGTGGGCTAAGATCTATTGTCGCCATTCATGATACCACTATGGGCCCTGCTGTTGGCGGCTGCCGTATGTGGAACTATGCCAGCGAAGAAGACGCAATTACTGATGTGTTACGCCTTTCAAGAGGGATGACTTATAAGAATTCAGTTGCAGGTTTAGCCATGGGCGGCGGGAAGGCTGTTATCATTGGTGATGCAAAAAAAGATAAAACGCCTGAATTATTTAAAGCGTTTGGTCGTAGCATACACAGCCTTGGTGGCCGTTATTACAGCGCTGAAGACGTTGGTATTAACACTCAAGATATCATGATAGCTCATCAAGAAACGCCTTATATGGCAGGTTTAGAAGGCAAAAGTGGCGATCCTTCGCCGTTTACTGCACTAGGTACATATTTAGGTATAAAAGCCGCTGTGAAGCATCAGTTGAATAAAGATTCTGTCAAAGGATTACGTGTCGCTATCCAAGGACTAGGTCACGTTGGCTATCATCTATGCCGTCACCTTCATGACGCTGGCGCTAAACTGATTGTTACTGATTTAAATCAAGAAGCATTAGCAAGAGTCGCTCATGAGTTTAATGCTGTTATTGTTGGTTTGGATGAAATCTATCATCAAGATGTTGATATCTATGCGCCTTGCGCGCTGGGCGCGACGATTAATGATCAAACAATTGATATGATTAGTGCGAGTATAGTTGCGGGGTGTGCTAATAACCAGTTAGCAGAAATGCATCATGGTGACTTGTTACGAAATCGCGGGATTTTATATGCGCCTGATTACGTCATAAATGCGGGTGGTATCATCAATGTTTCATTTGATAATAATTACGACAAAGACAAATCAACCGCTAAGGTTGAGCGTATTTACGACACCTTGTTAAGCATTTTTCAGCAAGCCGACAGTAAATCATGCCAAACAAGTATCATCGCCGACGACCTAGCACGCGATATTATTGCGAACAAGAAATCTCAAAGAATGATGGTTTAAATCAATCCATTACTAATTGCTTATTGTCAAATCTTGAAAGGTTCCATATAGTTAGTATATGGAATCTTATTAAAGACGATTATGGACAATAACCGATTAGCCCAATTTAGTCATATCCCAGTACTACAGCTCGATAGTTTTAATCATCTATCTACGCCGATGTGGATCTATGATGTTGAAAGCTACCGAATTTGTTGGGCAAATTGTACTGCGTTGTTGTTATGGAATGACAGTTTTGACAATCCGTTATATCAACGCGACCTCTCCATCGATATGTCTCAGGTTATAGAAAGAAGCATCAAACAAATTGCATCTGAATGCCGAAAAGATGTCAGAAATAGTTGGTGGACGCTCTACCCCGAAGGCATTCCTAAACAGGTTTATATCCGTTTTTCCAACATATCCAATAATAAAGACAATAACTTACTTTTGTGCGAAGCCGTTATAAATAAAGACGAAGTTGAAAGAGACACGACCTTTTCATTAGGGAATACAATTCAATCACTATTTGATAAAAATGGGACATTAGTAAGCGGAAATCTAAAATTTTCTGAAAGCTACAACAGTCAAAGTATCGATTTATGTGAATTGTTAGAAATGGAGTTGGAAGAATTAAATCATATGTTTTCCCATGACACGAGAATTGAGTTTGAGCGACAAACCATCAATCAAGGTGTCATGGCTTGGTACAATTTTCAAATAAAAAAACTATTACCAGAACAACATTTCTTAGTTAGCCAAGAAAATATCACTCCTAGAAAATTAAAAGAACAAACTTATCGCCATCTTGCCTATCATGACCAATTAACAGGATTACTTAATCGTTATGGTTTTAATGATTACTTAGTCGAACGGTGTAAAAGTGGCGAGCCCTTCCATTTATTTCTTGTAGATTTAGACGCCTTTAAACTGGTCAATAATAATTTGGGGCATAGCGCTGGTGATGAAGTTTTAGTAGAAATTGCGCGCAGGTTTGTCATGCATTTACCCAACAACTATCAACCTTGTCGGTTTGGTGGTGATGAATTTATTGTTGTAGTGCCTCAGAGTCCAGACAGTCAATCTGTCGATGCCATTAGCCAAATGATCCTCGACATAGTTGCCCAGCCTATTGAGAAAATTGATAGTATTCAAATAACAGCAAGTATTGGAGCGGCTAACTATCCGGGTGACGCCAAAGACCCTAGTTCATTAATTATGTATGCCGATACAGCCATGTATAAAGCGAAAGAAAGAGGATCAAAAAGTTATTGCAGTTTTGCTCAGCAAATGAGTTTAGACATTCAGCGGCGCTCAGCTATTCAGCAAGGGCTAAAACAGGCCCTTGATTTTAAGGAACTGATACCGTTATTTCAGCCCATCGTTAATATGAAAACTAATACACTTGTAGGCATGGAAGCGTTACTTAGTTGGGACAGCCCATCCTTAGGGCGCGTTCCACCCCAAGAATTCGTCGAAGAAGCAGAACGCTCTGGCATGATGAATGAAATTGGTCAGTGGATATTGCGCAGTGCGTGTGAGCAATGCCTCCTTTGGCAACAACGTACTCAGCAACCACTAACACTATCTGTGAATGTGTCAGCCATTCAACTCAACGATAATTTTATCAATATGCTCGATGATATTTTAAAAAATACAGGTTTCCCCGCGAACAGACTCACATTAGAGCTAACTGAATCCATATTTTTACTTAATATCAAACAAGTTATTAAGCGCCTTAAAGCCATCAGTGAACGCGGCGTTGCTGTCTGTATCGATGATTTTGGTACAGGGTATTCGTCACTGTCGTATATACACAAACTGCCGATTGATGCTCTAAAGATAGATCGTTCTTTCATTAATGATATTGATAGTAGTGACGTTGTCATCGAAGCAACAATCGCTATGGCAAGTAAGCTCGGTTTGAAAGTAGTTGCTGAAGGCATTGAAAATCAACATCAACGTGAAATGATGCTGCGTTACCCTGATTTACTCGCCCAAGGTTTTTATTATAGCCGCCCCGTTATGGGTGAAGATTTTGAAAAATTGTCTTTATTCACTAACTTATTACCTAAAGATAACGACAATAACATCGTAGCGTTCTAAGCTACCCTAATTATATTAAACTAGAAAACGCCTAAGCATTGACGATGAGAGTAGCTACTCAACCATAGCTCTTTGCCTACATCTCCGCTCTGTTTTAGGGCTATCTCAATCAAATCATAGAATACTGCTCGGCTTATTAGCGCCGTTAAGCCACGTTTTAATAACACATACGGCTTTTTATCATTGCCTCTCAGCTCTAATGCAAACTCCTGAGACAAAGGTATTTCATCGCCAATATTCGTGATTAGGGTCAAATTTTGCTCCCCACATTCTTGGGTTGTTACCTTGTAATCGACAACTATGTATGGGGCATCTTCAACTTCGATCTCTATCTTTTCTACGGGCGTTTTTAAGTAATATGTTTCGCCTTCTCTGCACAATACCTTGCTAAATAACAACACTAACTTATTGCGCTTAATTTCACTGCCTTCATGCCACCATTGGCCGTTAGCTTTAATAGTGAGATTCATAACTCCGCAATGCTCAGGGTGCCATATATCTAATGGGTAGGCATCAAATGACAAACCTGCTAATTTATCTTTAGGTAATAGCTCGGTCAGTTTTGACAAATCATTGAGTGACATTACTTTCCCCTTACTTGATTATTAACGTAATAAATTGGCTAACACTTGTACCGGATGCAATGGTTTGAAACCATCGATGCGCTTTACTTGGCTACGGCAAGAATAACCAGTAGCTAGCACTTGTGTCTGCTCCACTTTATTAATTTTATTTTCCCAACTCATGGCGTAAAGCGCTTTTGAGTTATCAATATTTTTAGACTCGTGTCCATAGGTACCTGCCATGCCGCAACATCCAACTTCTTGGGTCGTTAAATTCAGACCCACATGCTTAAATATCTTTATCCAGTCTTGATGGGTAGAAACAATAGCGGTCTTTTCACTACAATGAGCAAACAGTTGATACTCAACTTCGTTACTCACCGACGTATTTGTTATTTCGTTGAGTTTTGGCGTTAACCATTCTTGGAACAGCATCACGTTAAAGCTGCCACGTTTGTCACCTAAGACTTGATGATATTCATCGCGATAACAAAGCACTAATGAAGGGTCAACACCCACAAGTGGTATATTCAACGTCGCCAATTGATTAAAAAAGTCACTGGCATCTTGCGCCATATGAGTAAACTTAGTGAGAAAACCTTTAACATGAGCCGGTTTTCCGTTGGGCTTAAAAGGTAATAACATCGGCGTAAACCCTAATTTCTCAACGGCATTCATTAATCCTTCAACAACATCCGCATCATAAAAACTCGTAAATGGGTCTTGCACCACCAGCACCATTTTTTGCTGCTGCGTAAGGGGCATGGTCTTTAAAAGATTTAAATCAAAATCGTTATAGCGTGACTGTTTTTGTAATCGACTATCAAGTGTTGGTACTGACAATGCGGGGCTGTCTACCATGCCGATGGCTTTTTTAAGGACAAAACTACTCAGCACATTCGTCATCAGCACATTAGCTAGTCGCGGAAATTTAGCCAATAACACGCTCGTCCCCTCAACATTCGCCACCACATGGTCACTAAGCGGTCTTAAATAACGCTGATGATACAAATTAATAAAGCGGCTTCTAAACCCTGGTACATCCACTTTTATTGGACATTGATTCGCACAGGCTTTGCACGCCAAACAGCCTTTCATGGTATCCATAACTTCGTGTGAAAAATCATATTGGCCTTGATGTTTCATCCATGTGTTTTTTATACGGCTGAACACTGATGCACTGCAATCTGCCTTTTCAAGAGCCACAGGATCAATACCCTGATTACTTAAGAGCCTTAACCATTCGCGTACCATGGTGGCGCGCCCTTTAGGAGAGTGGCGGCGATCACGTGTTACTTTGCTCGATGGACACATAGGCGAATCAACATCAAAGTTGAAACACTGTCCGTTACCATTACAGCTCATGGCAGGCATGAAATCTTCGCGTACTTTAATAGGAATTTGGCGGTCAAAGGTGCCGCGCTTTATGTCACTCACCTTAACTAACTGGTGATCACCGTTAATGGGGGTACAAATCTTGCCGGGGTTTAAGCGATTATCAGGATCAAATATCCCTTTAATGACACGCAGTTGTTCGAATAATTGTTCACCAAAAAATTCTGGGCCATATTCACTACGATACCCTTTACCATGTTCTCCCCACATTAAGCCGCCATATTTTGCGGTTAAAGCAACTACTTGTTCTGAAATTTCGACTAATTTAACTTCTTGGGATTCATCACACATATCCATCGCCGGTCTAACATGTAATACGCCAGCGTCAACATGACCAAACATGCCGTAATGTAATTGGTGTGAGTCTAATAGCGCCCTAAATTCGACAATAAAATCAGCCAGTTTTTCTGGCGGCACGGCCGTATCCTCAGCAAAGGCAATTGGTTTAGTAAATCCTTTAGTCGCGCCTAACAAGCCTACAGATTTTTTTCGCATCGCATAAATACGATTAATTTCATGTAATTCATTACACACTTGATACCCTAAAATTCCGCCTCGTTCATCGGCAATATCAATGTCCAACCGCTGGCGTATCAAGCCAAGCTGCTTATGCTGCTCATCGCTGTCATTACTGGCAAATTCCACCATATTTAAACCATCTGTGACTTTATCTTTACGCTCAGGAATTAAGTCACGCACCGTGTCCCACACAATATCTTGTTTGGCTAAACCCAACACTTTACTGTCCACTGTTTCAACCGAAGTCGCATTGGCTTTAACAAGGTTTGGCGCGTCTCTAAGGGCTGAATCAAAACTATCATAAATAATATTCACTAGCGTGCGAAGCTTTGGAATCGGCGTTAAATTAAGTTTGGCTTCCGTGATAAACGCCAAAGAGCCTTCTGAACCCGTTAAAATGCGGCTCAAGTTGAATTCACTCAGCTCATCATTAAATACGTGCTCTAAATCGTAGCCGGTTAAGAAACGATTTAATCGGGGAAATTTAGCTAAGATAAGTGCGCGATTATCATGACAAATATCGGCCACTTGTTTTATGACTGACGATTGACGCTCACTTCCTCCTTTTAGCGCCGACTGGGCAGATTGGGTCTTAGTTTCAAGTACATGACCACTCATCAGTACACTGGTCAGTTCTAGTACGTGATCAGAGGTTTTACCATACACTAGGGAGCCTTGACCTGATGCATCCGTATTGATCATGCCCCCAAGTGTCGCTCGATTAGACGTTGATAAATCAGGGGAAAAGAAAAATCCGTAAGGTTTAAGATATTGGTTTAGCTGATCTTTAATAACCCCTGTTTGAACACGAACCCAGCCTTCTTGCTCATTTATTTCAAGAATATTATTCATGTGGCGAGACAAATCAACAATAATGCCGTTATTTAATGACTGACCATTGGTACCAGTACCACCGCCACGCGCGCTAAATGTAATGGTTTTAAACTCAGACTCGTTGGCTAACTTAGTCACGATTTCAAGGTCACTGGTCGATTTTGGGAAAACAACACCTTGGGGTAGATTCTGATAAATACTGTTGTCTGTTGAAACAGCTAACCTTGCACCGTAATCTTGCTCAATATCGCCACTAAACCCTGACTTGGACAAGGCATTTAAAAATTCGACATAATTAGGTGCAATTAATTGGTCAACGCTCAATTTTGGTAACATAGGTAAGATCGGTTCAAATAACGAATAGAAGTGGCTCAAATATACCACGAAGAGCCTTTCTATACAGCGCTACAGTAGAATTTTATGGAGAATATATCGTGATAATGTCGAAACATGACACATTGGAGTTAATCATGGTTATCAGGCATAATGTGAAAAAATAGAGGAGAAGTTACATGTTACGACTAATTTTAGCGTTATTAATACCTTGGTTACAGTTTTTTACAATTGGAAAGCCATTATCAGGGATCATTTGTTTAATTCTGCAATTAACCGTCATTGGTTGGCCAATTGCAGCTATTTGGTCAGTATTTGCATTGAGTCAATACAAAACCGACCAAAAAATTAAAGCCGCTATGCGCGACTAATTAGCCATTAATTTATGGCTGCTTGTGAAATTGATAGTGATAAACCTTTAAACCTTTGTCACTATCTATTTCTTTAAAAACCGTTGGATTTTTTATTACACCAACAAACTCACAAGACGGTGAATGTTCCTGCATCATTTGCGACACAAATTCTTGCCCCAAATCCGGTGAATTTAAACAGACTAACAAATCGGCTTTATCACTCGCTAACTGCTCAATTCGCTTAATCAAACGCTGATAATCTTTCTCTGCTGTAAAGCTGCCAACTTGATTGGTGGGTGGATCAAATATGATGGTTTCATAGGTGCCATAACGTTTTAATTTACCCCACGACTTAAAGATGTCATGTCGAAAAAACTTCACTTTCTCGGTAGGGATATCATTAATTTTGTGATTTATTTTTCCTAACTTGAGGGCGCCATGACTCATATCTATATTAATCACTTGTTTTGCGCCACCAGCCAATGCCGCTAAGGAAAAAGAGCAGGTATAACTAAAAAGGTTTAACACATTACGGTCATCGCCATGAGCTTTCATCCAGGCCCGGCCATTACTCATGTCTAAAAACAGCCCATTATTTTGACCATCAAGTAATTTAACCTGATACGTCACTCCGTTTTCTGTGACATGATGAGGTTCAGGTAATTCACCGCGTATAATCTCAACAGGAGCGCCATGTAAATAGCGACGTTGAATCAATAGTGGTCCGTTAAAATCAGGGAATGCCGAGCTGATAGTTTCAACTATCTGATTAATAAACTCATCACTATAAGCAGAAAACAACGTAATAAATATGGCCGGTGAAAACCAATCAATCGTCACTTGTTCAAACCCTTCATAACATTTACCCCGCCCGTGAAAAAGACGACAGGCGTCAACGCCTAATTTCTGCTGCGTTAAATGTTCAATTAGTATATTCATTACGATTGTTTAATAATAGAAAAGGCGCTGATTATAGCCTTGTAATAGGCATAATTTAAGTGATAATTACCACCATTGATAAAAAGAAACGACTCATTCATGTTCTGGTAACCTACCAGGCGCTAAAATGACTCACAATGGCATTAACACGCTGATAATGACCTACTATGTTTAACGGGCATTGTGAAAAAAGGTTAATCTTTCAAGTCAGTACTAGACACAATGAGTTTGCGATGTCACGCTGATGATTCATATTATATTAAAAGTGATAAGGAACATAAATGAAGATAATGGTAATCGTTCCTTTGTTGTTCTCCTTTCTACTATCGAGTGTCGATACTTGTGCTCAATCAGAAGAAAAAACGGCAATACGACAACTCCATATTACACTTGTCTCTCCTGACATTGATGATCAAGATTTTTGGGGAGATGTACATAATTTTGCAAGAGCAAGCGCCCACTCCTTAAATATAAAGTTCAGCGTACTCTATAACGCGTCTCATCATGGCATAACTTATGTAGAACAAATAGAACAGCTTCTTAACACAGCAGACAAACCAGATGCCATTATTGCCGTCTCTTATCGCCAGCAAACACAAAAAATCATGAAGTTATCTCAAAAATACAATGTGCCAGTATTTATGATAAACAATGAATTGCCTCTAGAAACAAAAGAAAAAATAGGCTTACCTCGCACTAAATATAAAACATATTTAGGGCATATCGCTGCCAATGATTATCTATTTAGTGAGCAACTTTCGACATTTTTGATCAATAAAGCGAAGCGAAGCCAACCCGGAAAAATTATTAATGTGGTGGGTATCAGCGGCTCAAGAACGGCCCCAGAAACTTACAATCGTAATTTAGCACTCAGGGATGTTGTTGCACGTGATTCATCATCTCAGATATATCAAGTCTTACATGCGGACTGGATAGCAGCGACAGCATCGCGTCAAGCGAGCGCGGTGTTCAAACGTTATAAGGATATTGATGTTATGTGGTATGCCAGTGATCTGATGGCATTGAGTGCCATAAAAACATTAAGTCAACAGGAAGAAAGAACCGTTATTAGTGGCGGATTTGATTGGACCCAACAAGCCATTGTCGCCATTAAAGATGGGAAATTAGATGCGTCTGTCGGCGGTCATTTCACCGACGGTGGATTCGCACTCGTTTTATTGTATGACTATTTTAACGGCAAAGACTTTTCACACGTCTATCCATTATTTAACTATTCATCAGGCGGCGTTATTCATGCTGGTAACGTCGATCAGTTTTATCAACTGTTAACAAAGAAAAATTGGTCATCTGTTGATTTCAAAAAATACTCACGCGTGCATAATCCGCAGCTTAAAACCTATGATTTTTCAATTCAAAGCTTACTTGAACATTAGCAATATTTAATAAAAAACCGACGAACAACATCTTTAGAAAAGTTTAAATAACCGACTTTTTAGGTTCTTTGATTTTTGAGAAAAATCTACTGTGAGCAAACCAAGCACCAAAACTCACCATAAAAAGTCCAGATATCAACATCATACTTGAAGGTTCGTTAAATAAGAAAATGGCACTCACCCCAGAGATTAACGGCACAATAGCCATCATAGAACCCATCGATGAAGGGCCAATATATTGCACCGCTTTAACATAAAATACAATTTGAACGATGGTAGCTAAAAACCCCTGATACACAGCTTGTACGGCTATTAGCTGCCACAAATCAACACTAATGGCTTTGGGCGCAAAGGCTAAATAATATGGCAGATAAAGAATACAAGTAACAATTGCCAAGCTAATGGTCACTTCCCACGGTGATATGTTCCATCGTTTGATCAATACCGAAAATAAAGAAAAACACAAAGCACCCGCCACAAAGTACAAGTGCCCTATCCCTAACATGCCTCCTTGTAATAACGGAAGAAATAACAACACGATGCCCAAAGTAATAAAACCGACACCAAGCCACTTCTGCTTTGAGGGGCGCTCACCATTCACAATAAATGACAGTACAATGATAAAAAATGGCATCAGGCCTGCTAATAATATGGCGGCATGAGAAGCTGGCGCCGTAGCAAAACCATGAAATGCAAACAGGGCGTAAATTAGCCCGCCAATAATACTTGCGGCAATCAACCGTTTATCAAATAACTTAAATCTAAATTTAAACCACCAAATAGGGATCACTAATACTGTACAAGTAACATAACGAATAGCAATCACATCATAGGTCGTCAGTTCACTCATTCCGCCATATCTGGAGACTAAAATAAAACCGCTCCAAATAAGTGCAGCGGCCAGCGCACATAAATATCCGATTTGAGTTGTATTCATTAATTTCTTATTGCGAGAAAAGTGGACTGGAGAGTATCTAACAAATTGTCTATTTTATCTATTAGTCAATAGTAAGATTTACAATTAAACACCACACGCTATTGATAATCATTATCATTCACGTATACTGCATTTCAAAATTACTTGCTATCTAGGAATTATACATGCGCGCGCCAAAACTCATTCTACTCACGGCTCTTTTAACCTGTGCCACAGGTGTTTTAGCACATACACCTTATCTTCAACCCACCTCTTTTGAAGTCAATCGATCTGGCACTGTGAGCTTGGATGCTTCATTTTCTGAGAAATTTTTTGTACCTGAAGTAGCATTCAATAACAGTATTTTCTTGGTAACTACGCCAAGTGGCAAACAGACTAACCCGCAATTTTTGTCTCAACTAGCCGTGCGTACCGTATTAGAGCATAACTTATCGGATGAAGGCACCTACCGCTTTAGTACGGGCTCACGCCTTGGGAAAATATTTAAGGTATACGAGCAAGATGGTAAACGCCACTCAGCTAAAGATCCAAAGCAACCTATCCCTAAAGGCGCAAAGTTATTATCGTTTTTCCAGTCAAACACTAAAGCTGAAACATATATCACAAAAGGAAAACCTAATGTAACGGCATTAAAAGCAACTAACACGGGGTTAGAGCTAGTGATGGGCACGCATCCTAATGAATTATTCGTTGGCGATGATGTCAATTTAACCGTTTTGTTTGATGGCCAAAAAGTTGATGAAGCAAAAATGGATATTATGTTGGCGCAATACCAGTTCAGCACGAACAAACCAACGATGACAACTATTAGCGACAATGGAAATTTATCGTTCAATGTTAACAAAGCAGGCACTTATTTACTGCGTGTTCGTCATCGTACGCCCGCACCTAAAGGGTCAATTGCCCCCACTATTAGTAACACCTACACCCTAACTTTAGAAATTATTGACTAACATAATGGCATTATTGCTATATAAATCAGTAATAACGCCACATAGAAAGGAAAAATCATGAATAAAATTAAATGGCTCTCGCTTAGTCTACTGTTTACAAGTCTGTTTACTCAGGCTGCATCCCACCATAAATTAGTCTTCATTAACCAATATGATGGCAACCAAGATTGGGCATTAACAATTAGTGAATTTGATAATGCACGCCAAGCGCGATTTGACAAAACTGATGAGAACAATGATGGTTTTGTCGACGAAAGTGAATATGCATTTGAATACAAAAATCGCATGGACAATCAATTAAATAAAGATCGTCAAGGTCAGGTGAAACAAACTGTTGTTCGTTTTAATGCCCTTGATAAGAATGACAATGATCGTATTGATTTACATGAATATGAAGCATCGGCCAAACGAACTTTCACGTATTTTGACACAAATGAAGATGGTGTTATTGATGACAAAGATCCAAAGCCAAAGCGCAAGAAAAAGAAAAAACAGCTATCAGCCCAAGAAAAGGAAGCTAAACAGATTAAACGTTTGCCCTACGCAAAAAGTATACTACGTATGCCTACCACACATAGCTTCAAAGGTATGTTAACTAAATATGACGAAAATGGTGACAAGGTTATTACTGCCCAAGAGATTTCTCAGGTGAGAAGTAAAATCTGGGGCATAGCCGATGAAGACAACAACGGTTGGCTCTCAGAGCAGGAGTATTTATTTGAGTTTGAAGATAGAATGGATGCACAAATTGCTAAAAAAAGAAAATCAGCCATAAAGCAAACCTATGTCAGGTTTAATATTTTAGATAAAGATGATGATAAAAAAATGACTTTAAAGGAGTATCAAGCATCAGGCCATCGCAGTTTTAACCGCTTTGATACCGACAACAATCACATCGTTACCTTGGCTGAGGCGATGCCTAAACCTCGTAAAAAAGCTAAATCAAAAAATAAGCAGGCAGCCAGTTATTAACTCTTAATGAATTAGCCGATATGTCAGCATCGGCTCACACCAAACCTTTATACAATTATCGGATTCAAGGATGAATATTGCGATAATAAAAAGCTTCAAAGAGATTGATTATGTTCACTAGATTTTCACTAATATTGCTGTTGATTATTCCTTGCCAACAGCTATTAGCAGCGCCAACCAGCGTGCATGCGGATGGTGTTTTAGGCACCTCACTAGATATCAGTCTATATGGCAGTTCCAATGAACAATCCCGTAAGGCGATTGATTCGTTACTAATGCAGATCAATGGTTTAGAAGACATTCTTTCTACCTGGCGTAAAAGTAGCGAATTAACGAGATTCAATCTAACCAAGCGTGCTTCACAGTTATCACCACACTTGACTAAAGTACTAACGCTATGTCAACAATGGGAACAAGTGACCAAGCGACATTTCAGTTGCCGGTTGGGGCAATTAACTAATCAATGGAAAGACGCCGTTGCTCATCAACAAATACCCGACCGTATCAAGTTGAGGCGCCTAGCGCGAGATATTCAACAACAGGCCTTTATCCGTTTAGACAATCAAAAACACATCATTATGCCAAGCATGGTTACCTTTGACATATCGGCCGTGGCTAAAGGGTACATTCTTGATCAAAGTGTGCAGTTTTTAAGAGCTCAACTACCTAAGCTCACTGGAATAAAGTTGGATATTGGTGGGGATATTATTGTTTGGGGCATTAAAGCAGACAAAAAGAAATGGCAAATATCAATTATGCCCCATCATACTAAGCGCGGAAATAAATCTCATCAAACAATTGAAATAACACAGGGTGCAATTGCACATAGTGGTATTGGTGAACGTGACTTTGTCATAAATCGCCGTCAATTTAATCATATTCTAAGCCCGCAAGAAGGCTGGCCACTGGATAACCCTCACACAGTGACGGTTTACGCGCCAGATGGCGCAACAGCAGATGCCGTTGCAACGGCCCTTAATACAATGGAAATACCAAAGGCCATTGATTGGGTGAACAATTTAGACAATGTAGAAGCACTCATACAAACAAGCCATGGTAATACCTACACATCAACCCATTGGCATCAATTGATAAAACAAAATGAGCAAGAAACAACGTCAACACAATTGCGCATTGATTATCAGATTCCTGATATTGCACATGCTAACTATGAACGTCCTTATTTGGCCCTATGGTTAACAGACATCGACGGCCAATTTTTACGCCAAGTTTTATTATTAGGTGATGCTAACCGCTGGGCTCAAGAGAACAAACGTTGGTGGCGGACCGTCGGTAGAAAACATGATGGTTTACTCGACGCTACAGCCCGTCCAACAAGACGCCCAGGCCATTATAGGATTGATTGGAATGGGTACAACTCTGATAATCAGCAAGTAACAAGTGACAAGGTTGTTCTTCATATGGAAGCATCAAGAGAAAATGGTGGCCATAATTATCGGAAAACAACACTTAATCTTAGCGCTACAGCTCCGATTAAACTCCCTAAAAAAGGTGAAATAGGTGAAACAACTATTTCGGTTATTCACAATAATTAATTAGAAACTCATTGGCGAATGCTATCACCTAGCGTATCTATGATTTACGCGGATGAGTTACAACCCCTTACAGAATGTAATACGAATCATTCGTACTACAATTAAAATCAAGAGAAGATAATGAAAACTACACAAACACTCATTGCAACAACGATTGCACTCATACTGGCTGGTACAGCCAATGCTGCAACCGAATTAAAAAAAACCAAGGTTGAAGAGAAATCAGCCAAGGTATCAACGAAAGAAAAAGTAATCACTAGCGCCGATATTGACCGTGAAATGAATGGCTCAATAACCGACACAACACGTTATATATCAGGGGTTGATGTTAGTGGTACAGGCAACAGATTTGGCGATAATGGATTTAATATTCGCGGAATGGAAGGCGATTCAGTCGCTATTACCGTTGATGGCCTCGCCCAGGGTGAAAGCTTAAATCCTCCAAACTTTAGCCGATACGGTATGTTCAGCTCAACGCGCAACAGTATTGACCCTGAAAGTGTAAAAACGATTAGAGTGGTTAAAGGTGCCAGTTCAGTGACTGCTGGCAGCGGTGCGCTTGGCGGCGCGGTCATGTATACCACCAAAGATGCCAGTGACTTTTTGGATAATAGCGCCGATGCGTTTGGCGGTAGTGTGAAAATAGGCTATGACGGGCGCAGCAATGAAAAATTGGGCAGTGTAGCCTTAGCCAAACGTGTTAATAATATTGAAGCCTTAGGTATTTTCACGTCACGTGAAAGCGGTGAAACAAAGTCACATTCAGACGGTGCTAACGTTGATGGCGCTGAGCGCGGTCAATCTGATCCTTTAGACAAGTCTCAACAAAATATATTAGTTAAACTCGCTTATCACTTAAGTGACGATAAAGTATTGGGTGTAGTATTTGAAGATTATACCAAGGAGACAACTGGGCGCTCATTATCACGTGAATCGACAAGTTATAGTAACTTCACCTTTGATGATGCTTCAAATCGTGATCGCATCGGTGTCTTTTTTGATTGGCAGGCTGACAACAGTTTATTCGACCAATTAAATGCAAAAATAGATAAACAAGAAATATTCACCAGCGGCATTACCGCGTTCGATTATACAAGCCGAGGCAGCAGTTATTTACGTACAGAAGATCGTAATTTCAATCAAGAAATAAGTAACATCACTATTGACCTAACTAAATTAGTCAATGCTTCAAATCTTGTCCACGATATCAATTATGGCATTACTTTATCATCTGCCACGGTAAAAAATAGCTTAGGAGATATTAGATATAATGGTTTAACACCTGATACAGGTCTCAAAGCCGGCTACCCTATTATTGATCCATCATGGGTACCTGAAACCGACGCCAAAACCACCTCACTGTATGCTCAAGACGCCGTAAAAGTCTCTGACAAGCTAACTTTATCGGCGGGTGCGCGCTATGATAAAACCAGCTATAGCCCAAAAGTTAATGACACTTTTAAAGACAGCACAGATACAGCCGTAGTTGATTCAGATTTTAGCGCTGTTTCAACGCAGTTAAGCGCAAATTATCAAATAGCGCCAAGCCATAATGTATTTGCAAGTATTGGTACAGGATTTAAAGCGCCCACAACCCAGCAACTCTATTTAAACACGAACGGTACAAGCCAGTTTATCGATGCTGTGCGCAGTGTTGATAATGTGACTGGTGCAGTTTCGTATGTACCCACGGGATTAACAGCAGTTGATTTAGACGGCGTAACTAATCCTAACTTAGAGGCCGAGGAAGCGCTTAATTTAGAAATTAGCTACACCTGGTCAACAGATGAGGCCACCATTGCTGTTACAGCTTTTAATTCAAAATACGACAACCGTATCATCAACCAATTACAAACAAATAGCTTTGATACGCCTATTACACAAGCCACTTCAAGTCGCTTCAATCCGGCCTGTAATGTACCTGTTCGCGGCGATGATTGTTACAGTGTTTCAACCGTCACCGGTGATGAATGGACCATGCCAGTTAACAGCGGTGAAGTCACAGTCAGCGGTTTTGAAGTTGAAGCCCAATGGCATGTCAACTCACAACTAAATCTACGTTTTACTTATTCTCATGCACAGGGTGAATATGATAAAACGATCACTGACAGTCATCAAAAGGGTGACAAATTAGAAAGTGTGGCCCCCGACAGCGCGGTACTTGGGTTTGATTATTTAGGCAATTCAGCTAACTGGGGCATAAGCGGTATCACACGTTATATTGCAAAAAAGGACATTGAAGAAAGTTATGATGCAACCTTCTACAGTAATAGCGCAACCATCGTCGATTTAACGGCGTTCTACAAAGTTACTGATAACGTCACCCTACGTGGTGGTGTTTATAATGCATTTGACGAAAAGTACAGTCATTGGCAAAGCATTCGACATGTTCGTGAAGGTAATGGTGGATTCTTTGGCGGTGTGAAAGGCAATGGCATAGACCGTTTTTCACAAACAGGAAGAGAGTTTGTGGTTAACGTAAATTACAGCTTTTAATAACAGAGACTAAAATGAAGGCGCCGCTTAATCGTAAGGCGCCTTTTTAATTACAACGTTGAAGAAGAAAAAAAATAACGTGCTGACAATTGCAGTTGTTGTTCAGTCAAATTAATAGCCTGCCCTACATATTGACGTGCCGGTCTGTGGCTATCTATCACGTTATATTCGCCACTTAAAAACCAACCTTTAGATAATCTATACTGATAATTTAACGTTATTGATGTGCCGTGTTCATTATTATTATCACCCATGGTTGGATCATTATCTTCAATAGAAAACCCTTCTAATCGTCCCGTGAGTCGGTGTCTTTTCCATCGTTTAGTTAAGGCTACATAGCCACTTTGGTAGTCATTATTAACAGCATCAGCTCGGTGTGGGTGTTGCATTAGCGTATCACCATGCAAGTATTGCGCGCTAAATTGTGTTTGTTTATCAATTATCCACAGCGCCTGTGCATGTGCAAACCGAGTCTGCCATGAGTATTGACCATTTTTAACAATATAGGGCGTACCATTGTTGGTATAAAAGCCAAAACCAACATGCCCTTTTTTACGGCGTTTAAATTCAAGCGCCGCATGATAACCGACACGATTATCAACTTCTAAAAAAGGATCTGAACGCTGGGCTTGCGCTGCTAAATCATAACCGGGTAAATGCGCAGGAAACGGCGAGATTTGCTTCGACTCTGTCCACAAGGTTTGTTGATTACCTAACGTCCAGCCGTGCCAAGCGAGTAATGAACCAGCGGGATCATTGTTGACAAAAGCCGTAATCGATAATGAAGTATCAAACAAGCTATCGTTAAACTTTCCCAACCGCGTGATTGTAAATTCAGAGCCTAGCACCCGAATTTCTTCACCAATCCAAGTATTGATCATTGAAGAATTGAGGGTATTTTTAGAGGCCCATGCTATCGCGTTATTTTCTAAGGATATTTTTGGGTAAAACGCCCCACTTCGATTTCCCCAGCGGTAACCACTGCTATTTGGCAGTGAACGATACTTGATATAGCCTTCCGTTAAACCGCCATCAGTAAAGCTTTCATTAGCGTAACCATTCGCCACTAAATGTGCGCTTAGGCCTGAGTCCCAGGCAACGACAAATTCACCGCCTAATTGACTGAGTGACAACTGCGTGTTGTTGCTTAAACCAAACTTTCCGTGCCCACCATCCGCATAACTTGTAATGCTATCAACGGCGCTAAGACGAAAATCAATCACGCCTTTAACAGAGATTTCAGTGGCGAGGGCATTATTCATACTTAAAGCGATAAACGATAAGCTGATTAAACTTATTTTGGTGGGCGGCTTAACCTCGTGCAATTTACTAAACAAGGGAAAAATCATGCTTTTTGGCCAGCCACGGCGTGATTTTCTCACTCGGCTGCGGTCGGCTAATAAAATAACCCTGAGCTAATTCACAGCCATGCTCTGCTAACCAATGTAATGTATATTCATCTTCAATGCCCTCAGCGACGACACTTAAGCCCATGTTGTGGGCTAGTTCGATTGTTGAGCGGACTATAATCTGATCATCCTCGTCTGTTTCTAAGCGCTGCACAAAAGATTTATCTATTTTTAACTCATTGACGGGTAATTGCTTTAATTGAGCCAACGAAGAATACCCTGTACCGTAATCATCAATTGAAATTTTAAAGCCATCGTTCTTAAATTCACGCAACAAGGCAATCGCCGTTTCAGGATTATCTACCACTGCACTCTCTGTCACTTCGAGCGTAATAAATTTGGGCGGTACTTTTTTATCAGCTACAGCTGTGCGGATGAAACTGTCAAACGATGGATCTTTTAAGTTTTCGGCGGATATATTTACGGCAATATTAATGTGTATGTCTTTCGCTTTCCAACTGTTAAATTGATCAAGTGCTGTTGTAAATACCCATTTTGTCAAGGCGTTAATTTGCCCTGTTTGCTCTGCAATATGAATAAAATTGTCTGGCGGAACCATGCCCAGCCTAGGATGTTGCCAGCGAACAAGCGCTTCAACATGCGTCACAATACCCGTTTTTAGATTTAATTTTGGTTGATAATGCAGCTCTAATTGGTCCCCAGTAATGGCATACTTGAGATCATTAATTAGATTCAAACGTTCAACGCTATTAACATCCAAGCCTTCATGATAAATTTGAATCGTTTGATTATGCTTACGACTAAAGTTTAGCGCCGTATCAGACATTTGTAAGATACTTTTACCGTCACCGCAATGCTGAGGAAACTTAGCAATACCCAACTTTCCTTGAAGTTGCAAAGTCATGCCATTGAAATCGAAACTAGCCTCTAAGGTATCCAAAATACGCACGACCATATCATCAATGCTTACCTGCTCTTTTTCTTGGACAATTAACACAAATTCATCGGCGCCTAAATGTCCTAAGAAATAACATGAATCAACGGACTTTAAACGCTGAGCAGCGGCTTTAATAAGTATGTCGCCCACTTCGTGACCTAAAGACTCATTCACATCTTTAATTCGACTAAGGTTTAAATGATAGATACAAAATGGACTGTCATCCTTCACTAGCTGACCGACAGTCGACATAATGGCATTTCGGTTTGGTAACTCCGTCAGTAACTGATGTGTAGCGCGGTGAGTAATTGCTTGTTCACGACTTAGAACCGCATTTTGCATCACGTTAAACTCATCGGCTAATTGACCCAATTCGCTCTTGTCATTGAGTGTAACCTTTTCACTATATTCACCACGCGCAATGATTTTTGCTTGTTTTACCAACGTTTTAATCGGACGAGTGATAGATAATGCAATAAAATAGGCGCCAACTAAAGACAATAATAAGGCCAAGAACGTTAACATGACCAGCTGCCACCATTTATCCTGCAACACAGACAAAAAGTCAGCACGATAACCATACAATGCTAAGCCAAAGGCTTGTTCATGACCATCAACTATCAAATGTCCAATGCCAATGTAATCATCAGGCACCTTGTTATTAATAATACTATTAGTGAATTCGTGGGTGCTAGACGCATTAGACGAGGCGATTAATCGCCACTTATTATTCTCTTTATACACAAAATCAGTATCTAAATGGGTCAGTAATAACGTTTGTTGCGCTAAAGTTTCATCTATTTGAAAACCAAAACCAATCCAACCTAAGGTTTTCGATCCTACAGTAAGTGGTGATAAGCTAAATTGGTACAATTGGTTGTTAATGAGATAAAGGTTTACATTGGACTCGTTGGTCAACCATTGAGGGAATCGAAATAATTGATCATTTTCGACTCCTCTTATGATTTTTTCATTGTTGTCATCATCAGTAATCAGTTGAAGTTGTGCCGTGATATTACCCGACTCAGAAATGGCCATAGCCAAATCCGCATCAATTCGCTCACGATGATTATTTAACGCCACTAACAAACTGCGTCTGTCATCCCCAAATACTTCCTTTATGCCATAGTCTTTGGCAACAGTTTCCGCAAACGCTGCTAAATGATCACTACGTAAACTAAACTGACTAGTGAATAAAGTTTTGGCCGTGCTTAAACGATTAGTTATCTCTCGTGTTTCTTGATTTTTCTTGCCTGCAAATAACGTTGTTAAAGCGATGCCTTGAACAAATAAAAGGAGTAACACGAAAAATAAGAATATTCTGTTTTGTAAACTATGCATTCAATTATTAAGCCTTAGTAATCTGACAAAAAGTCAAAGTCTTCATCATTTTTCTGACTAGGTAATTCAGCCAACGGTTTTGATAGCGTCATTTTCACTGTTGATGCTTTATCCAGCGTGACAACTTTACTGATTCGATGATTATTTTCTCGCATTTGCGGGTGCCAAACAACTACCTTGTAATCACCAGCTTGCTCAACATTAATTGACACCTGGCCGTTAATATCGGTTTTTCCAAAATAAGGGGTTTGGACAATCAATAAATGACCACTCATCCAGTCATGAATATTACATCCCATAGGAACCGTTCCAACACTTGAAAAATCGCTTTTAATGCGCTCTTGGCCCGCTTTTATTTTGAAGGCAAACTTGTTGTCGCCAATGGGGGAATAAATGTGATGCGTAATATTATCTTTGTTCTGAAACTTTACACTCGCGCCTTTTTGCATCACGCCGATGTAAGGTGAAAAGGATTTATCTATTTGCGTAATTTCCACCATCTTATTTGAAACAGATACCGCCATACTCTCAGGAGGCTCCAAATAGACGATAACATTTGGCTGTACATTATTACTGCTATCAAACACGTTGATTTTGATAGTGTCAGCACTGGCTGAATGACTAAAAGCAGTTAGACACAGCGAAAAGGATATAATAAAACGATGAATACTCAAATGAGCGCTCTCTTTGTTAATAAACGTCTGCCATAAACGACCTTTGATAGTAGCAAAATATTTCGTTATTTAGTGAATAACGATGATATTTTTCAAAAGAAACACGGCAAACCGACCAATTCCTTAGTATAACTGCATTTCAGTTCGTAATACTAAATTCGTATATTTATATTTCCACACCTAACTATGGTCAAAAAATTAGCTAAAACAAACTATTCAGACCAATTAATAGAGTAATAATTGTGACGTGATTAGTTATTTAGCTAACCGCTTATGTAATAAAAGCTGCGCTCTTAACTCACTAGGTTCAATGGCACCAAATTGTTTGTGTAATTTATGGTGTAACGTTTGTAGACCAACCTTTGAAGGTTGCAATGTTTTCCAGGGCACAATGGTAAGGAATTTTGGCTGCTCTTTTGTGCCAACAATGGTCGTCTCAATCTTAATCACTTTAGAAGGTTTAGTAACGGTATCTAACGCATACGTTACCGACAACAGCCCAACATTTATAGGCAAGAAAGAACTCAGCATTAAACCGATTAATAAAAACCTTGAGAATTTAATCATTTTTCATACCCCTCATTTGTTTATGCATAAAACTAGTAGATAACATAGGCTTGTTGTTCAATTATCTCAATTTTGTTATATCGCCCAGGCATTAACACAGCCAAGGCTTCAAAGCTTTTTCTTATCCAAGTATCATAATTGCCCTGCCAACTCCGCTTGGCATTAGTCTCAAACACGCTAATAGCTTTATCTTCAAACGGAAATGCTTGTTCTTCAAGCAAAATATCATATTGCTCTAAGGCCAATTCATCAAGCCCTTTAGGCCGCGCTGAATTCATTAGGTCTTGGGCCATTTGGCGAAAGACTTGCGCAGACTTAAAAGTAGACTCAGTGGAGTACTGCGCGACATTGTAAGACGCTGTCTTTTGATAAGCTGTTAGCACATTTGTTAAACTGATTTTTTTACGTTTTAAGCTGTTACGCAGTGGCAATGTTAATTTAATCCTGTCAAAAACTGCTTGAGCATCACCGGCAAACACCATGGCACTCATTGCCGCCAAATACGTTGAGCGCTTGGTCGCTGTACTTTGTAATGCGTCATTTTTTTTGATGATTTTGTTTAACCAGTAACGGCGCTTGGCGTCTTCACCCTGTACTTTATAAATATCACTTAGTTTAAAATAGACTTCAATCAATCGGTCAAATGGAGGACTGTCACTATGCGCATATCGGCGATAGTTTAGTCTGGCTTGTTCTACGTTGCCCGCTTTGTCAAAGTAAGATGCCGCCATATACAGTGGCGTTTCTTGTGCCGATTTATCGGCTAAAGCATTAGTTATTTTAAAATATTCTTGTGCGGCGCTGCTCCAGTCTTCTTGTTGCTCGTAAATACTGATCATTTGCGCGCCAATATTTTCGCCCAATTTATCACCTTTATAACGCTGTCTAAAGTCCGTTAAGTACACACCTGCTTGTTTAAACTCCTTGAGCTGATACAAGTATTTAGCCGCATTAAATTGCGCCAATTTACGTATCGAAGTATGTGGAGTTTTCTCAATAATGGTAATAAATAGCCCAGCGGCTTTAGATAGCGCCTGTGCCTTAACGTGATACTCAGCTTGCTTGAATAAGCTCGCCGCATAATTCTCTTTAATGCCAGCTAGACGCTTGTCTGACGGTTCTAACAAATTAATAACAGCCACATAGTGAGCAGCGGCGTCTTCATAACGCGCTAAATTAAAAATACTATGGGCTGTAATAAGCTTGGCATCGATGCGTTGCTTTTTGCTAATGACTTGCTCGACATCAAGCAATTGACGTGCGCTCACTATGGCATCCTTAAATCGGTTGCCCGCAAAGCGCTGATTCATCAATCGTTCAATCACACCTAAACGGCGTTCATCTTTTATAAACGTGTCAACAAACTGCTGAGCACTCGCTTCTTGCTGCTTAATTTGCTCACGGCTTTTAGCCTTAGCGAATAGCCGTTCGTAGGCCTGCAACGCGGCATAACCAGCGTCAGATCGCTTACCAATACTCTGATAATCGACTTTGTGTGGCAATTTATCAGCATTTTTAATCGATTTAACGAGGGATTCATCAGCTGAATCTTCAATAACGACAAATGTCGGAACGAGTGCCTGATAAGCAAACGCTTCATAGGATGCTATAGCAGAGGTATATTGTTCACTGGCAAAGAGGCTTTCAGCGTATAAAAAGGCCATTTCGTGACTGTCGTTAAACGTCTGTTGATACTCTAAAAACCATAACGCCGCGTCTGCAAACAATTCCTTTTGACGTTGTTCATCAGTTTCTTTTTGCGCCACACGGTAATTGTCTTGTGAAAATTCAACAAGATATGATCTAAGCGTACTAGCCAATTGGATTTTATAGGTTGTTGGCCATTGCTTCCAATAGGCACCTGTTATGCCATACGTTTTGATGAACTGACGTTTTTCAGCGGTAACAGATGACGGAAATCGCCCTCTTTGATAGGTTTCTATTTTTTTTATGGCAAAAAACGGTGATTTTTCATGAGCAGGATAACGCGTTACAAACTCACCATAGGTCACAGCGCTGTCACGATAACGTTTGTTTGATAAATACGACGTAGCCAGTTGCTGATAATTTAAATATTCGTAATAGCGATGTCCCACCTGCTCATAATGAGACGCTAGCGTTTGCGCGCCATCACGTAATGAAAATATCAGTCCCATAACATGTAACGTGTCCTTAACCATTTTTCGTGATGATAAAGGCAACGCTTCAACCTCGATATCAAGGCTCATTGTTGTAGGTAAGCTAATATCGAGTAACTGGGTAAAATAGATGAGTGCCTGGTCTTGATTATCGAGTTTAAATTGCGACCAAGCTAACATATACAAAGATGTACGAAAATAGGGTGAGAGGCTGTCCCCTTTGATAACATGATGATAAGCACGCGCCGCATCACTAAACTTTTGCTTAGAAAACAGATGTTCACCACGCCTAAAATATAGTTCCTGAGCGTAATCTGTTTGCGGAAATTGCTCTGTTAATTGGACTATGGTATTAAAACTAAGCTCACTTTCACCTTGTAATTCATAGGCTTTAGCCAATTGATACAATAGTTGTTCACGCTGTACTCCCGTAGGGTATTTGCCCAGCAACGTTTGATAAGCTGCAATAGCCTTATCATAATAACCACCAGCATCAGCAGACAATGGAGTGCCTATTTCTTGTGCTTGCTCATTATTAATTAATAACAGCTGCGCTAATCGATAACCTATTTGGGCTTTTATCTCAGCATCGGTGTTCAGTGTTATCAAGGCTTTATAATCTGCAATGAGCTGATCTACATTAGGTGTAGGCAGCGCCGTTTTTACCAAGGGTTGGGCCGTTAACGTAATATCTGCAAGAGTGGCTCTTGGTTTAGCATCAGGCTTATTGGCGGTATTAGAATCCCAAAGGTGTTGCGTAATGCTACACGCTGACAACAGTATGCACAGACTCACTACCGCCATAGGCTTCATGTGATAAAAATTCATTGTGACTCACCTATCTCTGATGAGGTTTGGATTGGCAACAATGTTTGCTGGCTTTGCTTAAAGGCCGCATCTTGCATTTGAATCATTGCCAATTTTGCCGCATTAATATTTTGGTCTAAAACGTGATGACGTTGCACAAAATACTCGCTAATTTTCGCCTTAAAGTCTTGCTCAATACGCGCTGAAATCCGGCGACTACGTTGTCTTTGCAGGGTAATTTTCTGTCGTAATTCGCCTATTTTGGCAATTTCTTGATCTATATTGGCCACTTGATCTACATGTTTGATAAATCGTTGGTACATCGAGATGAGCGCGGTGAGATCAGTGTCTAATCTGTTGAGTGCTTGTTGTGTATTATTAACATTCACGGCGTAGTTGTAGTCACTTTGCCACAAAAAGCTACGCCTTAATAAATCCAAACGCTGGGCTAAATCATTAACTTTTTGACCATTATTTTGTAATTTCTCTAACTTGGCCACAGTAGCGCTTATTTTGTTATGGTGTTGTAGCTGTGTTTGAGGGAGAAAAAAAGTGCTCATATGATCTTGTTTCGCAGCTTTAATACGCTCAGATAGCTTATTGCGGTGGGCGGTAAAGTCATCTACTTTTGATTTCAATTGCGCTAAATCGATATCGCCTAAACGCGATTGTGTTGTCTGTTGTTTGTCTGCCAGCATGTTCTCATAAGTCTTCAATTTGGCTAACTGTCGTTGAAACTGCACATCGAGCTCATTAACTTGCTGTAATTGCTCACGGGACGTGGCGAATTGACTATCGCTGAGCATCGCGATTAATGCCAGATCGTTAAACCCGCTAGCACCTTTATCACAGATTAAACGAGACTGCTGTAATACAACGGCGTTATAACAGTCGCTGCCTTTACTTAGTTGTTGCTGCATGACTAATAAATGAGTTTTTTGCTGATCAAATTTCACAATGCCACTGGCTAACGTATTAAGGGAGCTTTGCAAATCGCCCAACAGTTGAGAAGCATAGGCACTCGCCAATATAGACTCTTGCACATAACTATTTAGATCTTTCCCTTGAGCTAATCGTGCAAAGAGGCTTTTCGCTTGGCCATATTGCCCCCTATTATTTAGTGCCCAGCCATAACCTAATAAGGCCGGTTCAATTAAATACGAGTCTAATGCTATTTTCTTAAAAGCACTCATTGCCGCATCCTGACTGCCTAATGCTATAAAAGCGTACCCCATAGCAAGGTAACTCCTGTCGGCTAATGCGTTTAATTGGGAGGAATCTTGGGGCTGTGGTACCAGTAGATCATCGATTGATAATGTGTTGGTGCTAATTTTTGTCAGCAAAAAATTGTGTTCTAAATAACCATGTAATTCGTTGCCATTACTTATCTTAGATTTAAAGGTGTGATACGCATCAACGTCATTATTTTTCAGAGCGAGTTGCGCCTTAAAATAATAAAGATCGTCCTTATGTTCATTCGAGACAGCAAAGTCTACCCGCTCAAAATCTTGCTCTGCGGCCTGCCAATTACCTTCTAAATATTGAAGTTTTCCGCTGCCAAACCACGCGTCAGATTTAACAGCAAGGGAACTTTCACTGGCTGATACGCGGTCAAATATGTCATTGGCCTCATCATACAAACCATAAGATAGGCTCATGCCTCCTTTGACCAGCTCAGGTGAAACGCCTAAATGCTTTACTTCGCGTTTACTTTCAATAATGGCTAATTGCGTTAAAGCTGCTTGATGATCTCCTTGGAAATAATGAAATAATACAAGGCCATAACCGAGATCAGTGACAACATGTTGGTTATCTTTAATGTCATCAGCCAGTGCACTGGCAACACCTATAAAAGGCAATAGCGTTATAAGCAGTGCTTTACGCACTAACCCATGATAAAAAGTTAAGCCATTAAAGGTCATTTTATCGTTTAACCAATTCAAAAACGGGCTGTTCTTTATTCAGTGAATCACTTATTTTAAGCTCAATGGATAAGGCTTTTTTGTCTTTATTGAAGTTGCCGGTTGTGCCAATTTTATAATCACGCTTATTAGGGCCCACGCCGCGCAATATGGCGGTTATCTCATGTTTTCCCTGACTCACATTACCCAAGTATAGACGCTGAATACCGCCTTTCTTTAAAGATAACACTTGCTTTTGCGTGTATAAATAATGCGTCACATTAACGCCATCAACCATGAGTTCAATACCGTCTAACTCAAAAAAGTGACCTATGTCCATCGAGACATAAACAGCAATTTGGGTATTAGTGGGAAACAACAAATCCTCTTCTAATATAAAGAGATCGCGATTAAGGGCAATCACTTGGCGCTTTAATGCCTGAATTTCTTTATTTATGCTTTGACCTTTTTGCGCCTGCACACTCCCAACAAACAAAGAGCACAAGAGGGCTACATATATCAATTTCATTATTTATTCCTTAATACCACAGTGACACATAAAAACGGACAACGTTGGCCGAAAATCCATATAAAGGTTCGCTACCAGGTGTTTGACCTAAATCTTGGCTAAGCACATTATGAAAGTTGTCATAATTGAACTGAATATGATCCACTGACATGTTCACTGAGCTTGCTTTAGCCCAAGAGGTGCGGGAAAACTTAAACAAATAACGCGCCTTAAAACCAATGGTGACATTATCAAAGGTGCTCATTTCTTTATCGCGTGCCATAAAATTAAATTGATCTTTACGCTCAAACATATCTTGGTAAAAGTCAGCCTTGTCTTGTGCATAATGTCTAACATGAACATCTAACAGTAAATTGTCTGAAAAACTGTGGCTATACCCCATGCTATACGTGTGAGACTTAATACCCCAAGTATCAGAAAATATCCTTGCACTGGCATAAACAGCCGCGTTGTACGGTAAAAAATATCGTGCTTTTAGCGCGGCAGCCGTACTTGTTCGAGTATTTGGATAAATTTCTGTCGCGTAGCTATAGCCGCTGGCGGCGTTACCATCTAAATAACGGTAACTACGATAAGGATTGTTGAGGTACCCCTCGTCATTGATAGCTTCTACATTAAGATTCACTTGTAGGTTTTTAGTGATAATTTGACTCAGACCTACTCGGTAATTGATACGATTGGCTTGTTCAGAAAAGACGTCATTACCATTTTTAGTAATTTCATCACTGCCTTTAGATATCCCCATGGTTAATGTTGACAAATTTCCAAAAAACTCGTGACTGACATCAAAGTTAAACGATTTGGCCTCATAATCGTTCTCATTTGATTGACTAACACCTAAGCTCAACAGCGTATTATCTTGCAAATAATTCATGCCTAATGATTGCTCTGAGCGCTCTTCTTTATACGCACTGGCACTGGCTAACACATCAATTGAAGCGCTGCTTACCATATCAACATAATGATTAAAAGAAGCCGATATTTTCTTATTAATCTTTTTCCGAATCAAAATTGACGGCCCATCAATAGACATCCCACCGCCCTGATAACTGTGATACATCACATCAGTACGGTCTTTGGGTAACACCGTTGCCATAACGCTGCTGGCTACAAACAAGGTTGTTATAAAACCAAAAAAGGCACCAATTATTTTAGCCCTAATTACAACCACAACCGCCTCCAGATGTTCCTTCGGCGCCGCGGGCACCTTCACGTGCTTGATATACATGATGCATATAATTATCAGCAATAGGATCAAGCGCCCAGTCCATGACTGGTAACGTTAGGTTATTACGCTCATAGGGCTTTACCCAAGGCTCCATCGTATTCTGACAAGCGACTAAAAACGGTAAAATGGCTATTAATAAATATTTACGCGATTTTTTAAGCAAGGAGTTATTCACGAATAAGTTCCTTAATAACCGTTCGATAAGCCACTTCGTCGCCATCAACATAACCACGATGTATTAACCGCGAAAAACCATTGCGATCAATCATCACCGTCATCGGCATTGAATCCACTTTATATAACTGACTAACCAATTGTTTGTTATCAAACAACACAGGGAAACTTACTTTTAACTCATCAATAAAGTCTTTGGCGCTATCACTGTTCTCCTCAACATTAATACCAAGGACAGTGAAGCCTAAATTGGAAAAATCCTTTTGTAAGTCATCTAAATAGGGCATTTCTTTACGACAAGGGCCGCACCACGACGCCCAAAAGTTTATGAGGATGACATCGCCGCGCATTTCTTCTAACCGAACATTCTCACCCGACTGAGATTTCAATGTAAAATCACTGGCGAGTGTCTTACTCTCTTTCGCCGCAACCGTTCCTACCCAGCACACTGCAAACACGAGACATAATAGTTGAATGAACTTATAAAAACGCATGTATTATTCCTTTAAAAAATTGGTGGTTTAAAAAAACAGGCTTATGCCCGTTGAAAAAGATAAATTGTGACTACTTTTTTTAGTGCCCAAAATATCATTATCAAAAATATGATCGGTCATATCAATGTGAACAATAAAGTTATCGGACAAAATCATGCGGTAACCCGCGCCAACATTCACGGTGAATCGATTGTCGCCACCAAATTTTGTACTGCCCACACCCAGCATTAAATACGTTGATGAATTAAATACTGTATTGCGCGTAACAAAGGTTTCTCCATTGAGGTTATAACCAATAGAAACATCGTAATAGCTAAGCTCTCGCTGCGAAGGCGTTAATAACTGCGAGCCACCACTCAGTTGCTCAAAACTTGTTTGCCCTGCTTTTGATTGTCCGTAAGTTGCTTTGCCAAAGAAATTCTCAGTTATGTGATAAGACAGCGACGCACCTGTTAGCGCATTAGTGCCAAAATCTTCTATGTTCATGACACCGCCAAAAATACCGATTTCAAAATCATCAACATTAATTAATGACTCATCCACATCTCGCCTAGCAATACTAGGGTCAACGACAGGATCAACATCACTAGCCGATTTCTGTACATCGGGCTTAAAATAGTTTTGTGGGCTAACTTGCGCCGCAACACTCATGGGAAACATCAATGTTGATGTGGCTAAAAATAAACTGAAAAACCTGTTGTCCACTGGTCTAATTCCTCTGTTTCGTCTCGGTTTGTTAACGCGGAAATATTTTTATATTCAAGTGAAAATACAAAATTTCTGGTTAAATGTTTTTTAATGCCCACACTAAATGTGAGTGCGTCAGATCGTCTTGTTTCATCGCCAGAACCAATGAGCGGCGTGCGCGGCTTGGTATCAATTAATCCGACGCCTAGGGCAAAATAGGGAGAATAAGACCATTCGATAAACGGTTGATGCGCTATAGCAAGGCTTGCAATTCTGTTTTCTGAGACATCACCTAACGCTTGATCAAAATTAATAGACGCCGACAGTGTTGGCGTAAATTGCCAGCTAACTTTAGCGCCAAGTGACGAACGATCCCCTAATGTGCCAGCAGTCACGCCAAATTCAAAGTCGCGCTCTAAATAAGGTGTTGGTGACATAACCTCACTGGAAAAAGATTCATTGCTGGCACCCTTGGTATCGGCTAATGACGTCGAAGTCACCCACCCCGTCACGCCATTATCAGTCATCACCTTATACCAGTTAGTACGTTTAATCATTACGGATACTTGTTGTCCACGTTTGACCACATGAAAAACCGGGTAACCATTGGCGGGACCAGAATGCAATTCTATAAAGGGTGCATTAACTTTTACCCTAACAAAATCACCCATTTTCTTCTCTTGCGCTGCAGAGCAATCGCTAGTACTAAACAGCGTTATCACGCATAAAAGGTTAAACAAAACTATTTTAAACATCGCGTTTTTAACTATCATCCTAGTTAGTCGGCACAGCAAAAGGGTCGTTGTAATATTGCGCCCCCAAGTCTAGCCATTCCGTAATTAATCGTAATTCTGCCGGGCTCAATCTTTTATCATGACTTGCTCCGGGCGCGAATAATGATAAGAATCGTTGACTGTTAGCCGCGCCGCCCACAGACATTGATGCGGCAACACCTACAGTTTGCATGACAGCAATGGGTTGTCCCTGTGCGTCCAAGACCAATTCACCTTCTTCATCTAATTCAAAAACTTGGTTGCCTTCATTGTCCAATACAGGCACCAACTTATCTAACAATATGTCATTAATAATGTCCTGCTCATTATCATTAATGAACAATTCACGATAACTGGTCGTAAAAAAGGCATCATCCACTGACGGCGTACTCGTTAAATCAAGCTGTGCCAATGGAATACGCGTTAATCCATCGTTATCTACCGTGCTATGGCAAGCAGTGCATCGATTTTGACTTATTTCAGTAATGCCATCATCATCAAATACAGTACGTTCTAACTCAAATAAAGGCTGAATGTGCACCGGAAAATGAATAGAAATACGGCAATGTACTTGCCAATTCTCTCGGCAATTAGTGGAAATAGGCATAGGTGTCGTTAAATCATCATACGTTAAAGTCGTTGTCACATCAGGTACACGAGAGGTTATATCGCTCCAAATATCAACGTAATTAAGATCAGGCGATAGCGCTAAATTACCCTGCGAACGAGCTCTAGCTTGCGCCATCGTTTCGCCGGCTTGCGCCATAATCGTATCACTACTGCCACTAAACCTCCCTGCACCACTCGCGCCTTGATTAATGGAATCAATACCACGGCCAATCAAGCCATGGGGCAAATTACTTTGAGCCGTGTGACACCCATTACATTCTCTTATTTCGCCGGGCGCTAATTGTAACCAACTTTCATGACGACTAGAAAACCGTATCCCTTGAGTGTTTAATATCTCTAAAGAAAAAGCCATATTAGCCGGCATTTTAAACCGCACAGAGCCATCAGGTTCAATGGGCGCATAGCCTAAAATATCTCGCATCGACTGTCCGCTACTGCGGCCAAACGCGCGGTTATTAAGTGCCAAAGTCTCATCATCAGGAATCGACACCGCTTTAACAACACGCACAAATTGCGCTGGTCGATCTTGCCTCACGCTTAGCCCAGAATTACTCAAATTGGCTAAATTTGGATTGGCGCTGTCCTGCCCTGAGAAATCATACACGCTGCGAATGTCCAGAATGGCCATCTTGGCCGCTTCTAATTCACGTTGTAAATCTTGTTGCGCTGGCGTTGATGTAGCATTGGGGAAAGGTTTGTCTTCAAGCGTGACCACCTCATCTAAATAGTCGCCAGTGCTGGCTAATACAAGCGGTGTTTGTGTCTGGTTTTGTCTGTTGTAGAGCCAATAACCAAATAACGGCGGCGCTATTTGCGTACTAGTAAGGGCTAAGTTGTCAGCTGTGCAAGGCAATACATTAGTGCTGTTGTCAGGGTCCACTATGCGGCATTGACTCCAACCCACCACTAGTCGTCCACTACCGTCATGCAGCGGCAATGCGGTATTAAACTGTCCTTGTAATGACGGACTGCCATTGAGGGGACTCTTTGCAAATAATACTTCTGCCTGTGCTAGCGCTGCTGACTCGTTTTCCTCATCAACCCTCTGATGATTATCGATAAACTGCGTTATATCTACCGTCACATAATGTGTGCTGACGCTCGTTTGTTCAAAGGTTCGCAAGCCCAATAAAATTTGACCATCAGGCATTTCACGGGGATCAATAAATTGAAGTTCAAGGTCATCTTGCTCATGAGAATGACGGCCATAAACGAGCTCTAACCCTTTACCGTCAGAGTCCATTTGATAAAGACTCATGCCACTGTTTCGGCCCCTTTGCTCCCAGCGACTAAATAAAATTTTGCCTGTGGTTAATACAACAGGATCAATGTCATGGCCCTGACTGTATGATATTTGTTTGATGTTAGTGCCATCGTTGTTCATCACATGTAACAAAGACGCATGGCGTGACCGATTATCATCCAGGGCACGGTATTGTGGTTTGCCTTCATCTAACAAAATCGATTTATTACCACTTTGACGCGTTGAGCTAAAAATTATACGCCCGTCAGGTAAATAATACGGGGAAGTATCTTGTCCCTGCTCAGCCAGGATATTGGAGGTAATAAGACGCGACAATGTTTGGGTAGCAATTTCATATTGCCAAATATTCCAGGTAGGCTGCTCATCATCGTCAACATCTTCTAGGACTGGAGCGCGCAGGCTAAACAACAAAAACTTTCCGTCATTTGATGCTTCTAAATCTTTAACATCATAAGGCGTTACTGTATCGCCCTCTGCAAAAAATGCACTGTCTGAAATATTAATAGCTTGCGTACTTTGCACGCCGCCCACTTGATAAAATAGGGCGCCGCCGGGTCTAAACTGTGCCACATCGGTGATGTCACGACTGACTAATTCATCAGCATCAAAACTAGTCCTTTTTACGTAGGAAATAGAGATTAATTCAACGACAGGATCTTTAACCTGAGCATTTTCTTCCACGGTGCTTTGGCCGCCACAGCCAAAGAGGAAAGTAATTAATAAAAAAGGAAAAAAGTGTCGTTTCACGTTTCGTATTCCACCGATAAACCAACCATTAAAAGCGATTAAAGCTTAACAGTACATTAACAAATAAAATCTTAATAAAATACCTAACAATCAGTCTACTAAAGTAATTACTCAGCTTAGATAACGATTAGATAACTATCAATTAACAACATAATACACTATATTGATTCTCTTAATAATAAATATATAGTCAATAATAGCAAGCGCCCTACCGCCACTATTTTTAGATTAAGTTGTGTCTGAGGAGTCATTAAATGATGACAAAACTAAAGCTGCACCCCGCTAACATTGGGTTAAAAACCTCAACTTTATTGATGATTCTCGTCCTATTTACGGCCTTTTACTCATCCTTTAGTATTGCAAATAGCCGAGATCAGGCGACTACAATACATCTGAGATTAACAGGCGTTGCGCCTACCGAAGCTATTCTAGCCCAAATGACACTAAGTATAGAATCAGGCAATGTAGAAGAAGCAGCGTATTTGGCGATGGAAAATCCGGCGTTTTATAATATCACCCTTAAAAATTGGTCAGCCCCGTGGGCTAACCGTGAAAGTAATATTTTTGTGCCTCTAAACGACTATAGCGCAACAGTTATAGGGATGGCGCGCGACGACATTGATTTTAGAAAGTTACTTTTTGCTGATCTTTTATATACCGGAAAAAGTGCTGCCAACATTCCAGCCTATGCCAACAACAGTAATGCACATTACTCCGCGCTAGAGGCTCAAGGCGTAGACCTTAAAGAGAACCTTCAGTCTCAAGTACAATCTCAAATAACTAATATGCCAGCAACAGCAACGGCTGGGATTTTAACCAGCAGAGCTGCGGCTAAAAGCTTTTTTATTGATGGCACCAATCGGGCTATGCTCCGTTTCACCCTCATTAATCACTTATGTACTGATTTAGAGGCCCTTAAAGATACAAGCCGGTCACCGGATCGTATTCGTCAAGATGTAAGTCGTAGCCCCGGCGGTGACAGCCGATTATTTATGAACTCGTGCTCAGGCTGTCATTCTGGCATGGATCCACTGGCTCAAGCGTTTGCTTATTATAATTACAATTACGACGTCACTTCAGATCCCACAGGTGACAGTGGTCGGTTAAACTACAATGCCGCCGGCACTAACGACCCTTTTACAGGGACGCAAGTACAGGCTAAATATCATATCAACAGCAATAATTTTAAATATGGATTTATTACAAGCAATGACGACTGGACTAACTATTGGCGCAGCGGCATGAACGCTAATTTAGGGTGGAACGCCGCATTATCAGGTCAAGGTAACGGGGCTAAATCACTGGGTGAAGAACTCGCTAACAGCAACGCCTTTGCACAATGTCAGGTTAAAAAGGTTTTTAAAAACGTTTGCTTGCGTGAACCTGACAACAGTCAAGATCATCAACAAATTGATACTATGGTCAGCAGTTTTAAAGGCAGCCAATACAAAATTAAAAAAGCATTCTCCTCGGCTGCTAATTATTGCAAGGGAAGCTAACCATGACATCTAAATTATTATTACCCAGCCTATTTTTAAACGTGCTTGTATTGCTACTGAGCGGTTGTGGCGGTGACTCAAGTGTCAGTGAAACGCCCCAACCGCCTCCTCCCGATTCAGGCCCTTTTATTTACAATGGCCCAGCGGCTAAAACAGCCGACATTGTGCAATTTAAAATACAACTGTGGGACAACATTGTCGGTAATGACAAATGTGGTTCATGTCATAATCAAAGTGGACAATCACCACAGTTTGCACGCTCAGACGATGTTAATTTAGCTTACGGCGTTATCACTCCTCATGTTAATTTACTCAACCCAGAACAATCGACAGTGGTCACCAAAGTTGCCGGTGGCCATAACTGTTGGCTAACCAGCGACGCGGCTTGTAGTGATATTCTAACTACATGGATCAGTAATTGGGCTAATGTAGAGCAAAAAGCAAATGAGATACAGCTTGTTGCTCCGGTGATTAAAAATCCTGGCTCAAATAAACGATTACCACAAAGCAGCAACGAGTTTGCGACAACCGTCTACCCACTCACTCAAACGTATTGCAGTAATTGTCACGCTAGCACCGCCGAGTTTCCAATATCCCCTTATTTCGCCGAACCTGACGTTAATATCGCTTATCAAGCGGCGCAAAGTAAAATTGATGTGAACAACTCCCAACTCTCTCGTTTGGTTTTACGACTAACCAATGAGTTTCACAATTGTTGGAGCGATTGCGCTAGCAATGGTAGTGAGATGCTAAATGCAATAACAACTTTAGCGGCTAATTTACCGACAACGGCGCTCAACGACAATGTAATTCACAGTAAAGCCCTAACACTTCCAGACGGTATTATTGCCAGTGGTGGCAGCCGATTTGAGCAAGACATTATTGCTAAATATGAATTTAAAACTGGCAGTGGGCAAACAGCTTTTGATACGAGTGGTATATCACCTGCGTTAGATCTTAATTTTAATGGTGAGATATCTTGGGTTGGTGGTTGGGGCATATCCCTCAATAACGGCCGTGCACAAGGCAGCACAATCAACAGTAAAAAATTGTACGATCTTATTAGTGCCACTGGAGAATACGCTGTTGAAGCTTGGATTACACCGGCGAACGTTACGCAAGAAGGACCGGCACGCATAGTGAGTTATTCTGGCGGCAAAGACATCCGTAACTTCACCTTGGGTCAAACTCTTTATAACTACGATCATTTATTGCGCACAACCAATACCAACGTCAACGGTCAACCAGCCTTGTCAACAGATCCTGATGACGAAGACTTACAAGCCTCATTACAACATGTCGTCATCAATTTTGATCCTATCAACGGCCGTCAAATTTTTGTGAACGGTGAGCACACAGGTGATGTTGACAACATTCCTGCGGGTTCACTGAGTGAATGGGACCCTAGTTTTGCTTTAGTATTGGGTAATGAAACATCAGGCGATCTACCTTGGCTGGGCACCATTAGAATGCTCGCGATTCATAATCGCGCCCTGGCCCCGGCACAAATAACGCAAAATTATGGTGTTGGTGTTGGCGAACGTTTTTACTTACTCTTTAGTGTCAGTGAGTTACTGGATTTACCCGACAGTTATATCGTTTTAGAAGTTAGTCAGTTCGATAATTATAGTTACCTATTTAAAGAACCGTTCTTTATTAATTTAAACGATGATGTGGCTCCGCAAGGCATTAGTGTTAAAGGCATGCGGTTAGGCATTAACGGCGCAGAGCCTAGCATTGGTCAGGCGTTTAAAAATTTAGAGCTGACGTTAGACTCTGTTAATTATAAGGCCGGCTCTGGTCAGCAATTATCACGTTTAGGCACCATTATCCCCGTTGAAAATGGCAGTCAGCTCGATGAGTTTTTCCTCACGTTTGAGCAACTAGGCAGTCACCAAAATGTCACTGTCATTGCCCAACCTACGGCGCCAACACCACCAGCCGACATTGAAGAACAATCACGACTTGGTATTCGTATATTTAGTGAGATTAATGGCAGTATGTCTCAAATTACGGGGGTATCTAGTGAACAAACAGCCATTAAAGCAACCTATGAAAAACTTAAACAACAATTGCCAGCCACCCATGACATCAACGGGTTTTTAGCGTCAAACCAAATGGCCGTTACGCAATTAGCCATCAAATATTGCAGTGTTTTGGTGGACGACAGCACCGCTCGGGCGCAATATTTCCCTGGCTTTAATTTTGATTTAAATGTTAATGATGCCTTTGCTAATAATGGTCGTGATTTGGCGCTAGACCCACTGCTCACTCAAGCCATACCGTTTGGCCTTAATAACCAAGTCACCCGAAGTGACGTGAAGCTAGAACTTAACCTACTTATCGATAAGTTAAGTCAGTGTACGGTTGCAAGCGACTGTAACAATCAACGCACCCTAACTATCATTAAAGCTAGCTGTACTGCCGTTATCGGTAGTGCGATTAGCTTATTGCAATAAGAGAGTCGTCATGGCTAAGTCAAAAAAAACATTATCTGCCGATGCCCCGTTAAGACATAACAGCCACGGTAAACCTGTGACAAGACGTGATTTTATCGCACAGGGTTTTGCCGCTGGTTTGGGCACGCTGTGCACAGGTTCAGTATTAGGGTTATTTGCCAGCCCAAATAAAGCATACGCCACATTATCACCCGACCTTGAAGCCTTAAAAGCAAGCTGTGGTATATCCTCGACAGGCGCCGGAAAAATCCCGTTTATTTGTTTCGATTTAGCAGGCGGTGCTAATATTTCAGGCTCTAATGTGTTAGTAGGAAAACAAGGCGGTCAGCTCGACTTTTTAAGCACCGCTGGTTACAACAAACTGGGCCTGCCTGGTGACATGATCCCCTCTATTATGAATCCAGCAAACGGTCTTAGTGACTTTGTAAATAATGAATTGGGGCTGTCTTTTCACGCTGACAGTCAATTTTTACGCGGTATTTTAGAAAAAGTCAGTGCGACTAATCGCGTTAATATTAATGGCGCGGTTATCCCTGCTCGTTCAGAAAATGACACGGGCAATAATCCGCACAATCCCATGTTTGGCATCAATAAAGCAGGTGCAGATGGCTCTTTAGTGACCTTAGCGGGCTCACGTAGCACCGACTCTGGTGGCAATTCAATGTCGGTGCAAAGTATGATTGATTTGAGCAAGCGCCCAACAAAAATAGATCGCCCGTCTGATGTTGTAGGTCTCGTTGATACAGGTGATTTGGTCGGATTGTTAACCCAAGATGACACAGTAGCAGTAATGGAATCTATTTCGCGTATTAGCGCTAAAAGCATCGCCAAAAAAAGCACTCAAATCACCAAAGATGATGTCATTAAAGACTTGGTCAATTGCGGTTATATCAAAACGGCAGATATCACAGACCGCTTTGGCGATCCGAGCAGTTTAGACCCCTTGCAAGACCCCGACATCGTTGGCGAACAAGGTATATTTACCGCCGAAGAGCTTGCTAGCGATAGTGAATTTAGTAAAACCGCCGCCATGATGAAACTTGTCATTAATGGTTATTCTGGCGCAGGCACTATCACCATGGGTGGTTTTGACTACCACACCGGTGATAGAGCAACGGGGGAAGTCAGGGATTTACGCGCAGGCCGCTGTATGGGCGCTTGCCTAGAATATGCTGCCCGCATGGGGAAACCATTAATGATGTATGTATTTAGTGATGGATCTGTAGCCAGTAACGGTACCATCGATGATTCGGTTGACGGACGCGGCAAAGGGGTTTGGACAGGCGATAACTCATCCACTGGCGCTTCCTTCTTCTTGGTCTACAATCCCAGTGGCACACCACAGCTCTTGGGTGCGACCCCTGAAATGCAAGCCAAGCATCAACAAATAGGTTACATGCGCAGTGATGCATCCGTTGAAACGGCATCTAGCCCGGCCGCAAACAATGTGAACTTATTAGTTGAAACCGTGGTGTTAAATTATATGGCGCTACATGGCGACCAAGGCAATTTCGCCAGTGTTTTACCCACTCATGGCCTAGGTAACAGTAATTTAATGGACAGCCTGACGGCCTTTGAACCTATTGTGACTAACAAGATTTAAAGGCCTTAGTTGGCCATTAAATCCTCTGAAAAATGAAGTTTTCGCTTGGCGTCTACAATAATAGCGCTGTAACCGTCGAGTGTGTTAATTAACGTTAATCCTTTTTTTACACCTAAAACAAATACGCTCGTTGATAATGCGTCCGTAATTATCGATTGCGGCCCCGTTATAGACACACTTTGCACCCCAGTAATTGAGTATCCTGTTTTTGGGTTAATAATGTGGTGATAGCGTACGCCATCTTGCTCAAAATAACGCTCATAGTCCCCCGATGTAGAAAGTGCTTCGTTTTCAAGTGGTAATTTCACTGCCTGTTTATTTTCATTACGTGGGTCTCGAATGCCAACAACCCATGGTCTGCCGTGTCTATCGCCTAATAATTTTGTGTCGCCTCCCGCCGTAACCAGAGCATGTTTAATGCCTTGATTGCGCAGTAGCTCGATGCAATTATCAACGGCATAGCCTTTAGCAATGCCGCCTAAATCAATTTTAATGTTGGGGTGAGAGAAGTAGATAGTTTGGCGCTGCTCGTCTAAATGTATATTTTTGTAATTAATAGCGGCAAGTTGTTTGTTGATTGCCTCTGCTTTAGGTTTAACCTTGTTACGATAATCATACAAAAATCCAATGCTAGCAAAACTGATGTCAAAAGAGCCTTGCGTTAATCGTGATATATCAAGTGACTTATCAATCACCAAATAAAGTTCACTTGTGATAGCCAGTGGTGATTTAGCGGCGTCATTGTTTATTAAAAATAACTCACTGCGTTTTTTGTACGGACTCATTAATTCATCAATACGGTGCATTTCAGCTATCACCGAACTTAATGCAAGCTCCCCAGCTACTTTATTTTCACTCCACAATTCCACCCTAATATTGGTGCCCATGATTGACTGCTCTTGGGTAAACCATTTCCCATGCGCTGAAAATGGGAGTGTGATTAATATTAAAATTGTACAGACAAAACGCATGTAAGATACGCTCCTTCATTGAAATCAAATGGATATATTATAAAGTATTGGCCTATCAAACAACTCCTCTTTGAACATGACATTAAATGCTGCTCACTGCCTCTGCTTCTCACTCCTGCTCGTGGGTAGTTTTAACCCACAGACAGTCACGACAGTAAAGTTTACTACCCCCTAAATAGTCGTCATACTCATAAATTCGAGTGATATTTATCTATAAAGGACTTAAATGAGCAATTGTACCCAAATAAATGAAATCGTTGACGCGGAAGAAAGATTAAGATTAGCCATGCTTTCATCCGACGTTCGAGCACTGGAAACGCTGCTTTCGAGCAATTTGATCTTTACAAATCATTTGGGCCAGCTTATGTCAAAGGATGATGATTTAGCCGCACATGAGAAAGGTGATTTTCACATGGATGAATTATCGTTAAGCGAACAGATAATAAGGGTAGAAGCTGACGTTGTTATTGTATCAGTATATGCAAAAATTACTGGAAGCTATCAAGGAGTGACTGCAAATGGAGATTTCCGTTTTACCAGGGTTTGGCATAAATCCAATAATCAATGGCAAGTCTTAGCCGGTCATGCCTGCCTCGTTGCTTAATAAAGTTGAAGTTAGTGTAATGTAAGCTCAGTGCTATTCATATTTCATTGTCGTTATTTTTGCGCATAATGTGATGCAAGAGCTTCTCATCGGCCAACTCAACACTATTTCCTTTCCCTCAATAAGAAATTCGTTACTGTAAAAATTAGTAACAAAACTACTCTTACATCTAGTATTAGTGATGCTATAGAATGTCACGGAGTTATTGTAGCGGACTGTATTGACTCTGTTGGTGACCTTCCTCCCAAGACACATGATCAAAGATATTTAAAAATTAAACATTTGATTTAAAGAAATTTAAACTTGGTTTACAGATAATCTCTGTCTGCTCGGTGATACTTCTCATGCAACAACACCTAATATGGGGCAAAGTGGATGTCAGGCAATTATAAATATCGCTATGCGATCAATACCCGCATATTTAAACGTTAAAGAACATGAAAAAATTTTACACTGACAGATACATAGATTATTAAATTTAAACAACTTTTTTGATTGTCTTTTGAGGCAATTACATCACAGAGGTAAACATGTTAATCATAGGTTCCATTTTGCTATTCATTATTGGTTTAGTTCATTCATATTTAGGTGAAAGGTTTATTTTAATTCGTTTATTTAAACGTGAAAACTTGCCCCACTTACTTGGTAGTGATTGGTTTACAAAACGCGTATTACGATTTGCTTGGCACCTAACAACTGTGGCTTGGTGGGGCTTTGCTGTCATTCTTTATTTATTATCAGCACCAAGCGAAGCTATTATCGCGCATATACTTATCACAGTTGCTGTCGTTTTTGCATTCAGTGGCATCATCTCTTTTTTATTTACTCGCGGTATACATGTGTCATGGTTGTTTTTTTTCGCTATCGCCGCAGCCTGTGCGTTTAGCGTAACACCAGGGCAAATATGAACGCGCATTTTATTTACCAATCATCTTCATACATTCATATAAAGTAAGGCGTTCAACTTTTGAGAGAAATCGTTTTAATTCGGCACGGTAGACCCAACGGCGCAACGAACCCTAAAGTATCGGCTGCTGGGTTTGCCCGTTGGGTCAAACGATACAATGCATCTACAATAGATCCAAAAAGCCCACCACCAAAAGAGCTTGCCCAATCACTAAAGAAACATTTTGTGGTGACAAGCCATCTGCCAAGGGCTATCCATTCGGCCCAATGCTGTGTCAAAACAACACCCAATTTAACATTAAAAATACTACGAGAGATGGATATTCCACACTATAAATTCCCTTTTAAGCTCAACGTTTATACATGGCTAGTGATAAATCGTTTATGTTGGGTTGCTGGTCTTAGCGCAAGGGTTGAATCTTTTAAAACAGCGAAAAATAGAGCCAAAATTGCCGCACACTCCTTAGTTGAACTTACCGAGCGACATGGCAATGTTGCCGTATTTGGTCACGGCATGATGAATAAATATATCACAAAAGAATTATCCAATGCAGGCTGGAATGTTAGTAGTAGTCAAGGTAATAACTATTGGAATGTCACGATATTAAACCAATGCCATCGGTGAATTATTTATTTTTAATCACAGGAAATCATATTTAGATAATACTGTGCCGACAGAGTGCTTATCGACTTGGCTTGAAAAAACTGAATTCCCCAGATGTAAATTAACAGATTATTGTGGCTGAAAACGACAAGGAAGTTGTAAGCTTTATTTATTTCTATGCAAACAAACATGTCAAATGGGGAATCAAAGTAATTTCAGGGTCTAGGTGCGTTTAACGCCGAAGTTGCCATCTGGAATGCGCCAGATGGCAGCGTTGTACCGAGCTATTTGTACGTTTGGAGTAAAGTGGATTTATTAATAAATGATAGTAACCTCTAGCTCACAGTTCCGATAACCAAATATTTGTTAGTAAACATTTGGTTATCGTCATTATGATCTTGATATCAGCACCTATAGCTCCTCTCTTATTGCACTATTTTTATTCCTTTTCGATAACTCCCTGGAGTTTGTCCCATTTGCTTTTTAAAAACCTGATTAAAAGTAGATTTTGAATTAAAGCCACTAGCATAGGCAATGGCAATCAAACTATCTGACGCAGGGGTTGTTTTCATTGCTTCAACTACCGCAGATACTCGATATTGATTAATTAACTCATAAAAATTTCCCGTATGATGCTCCTTAAGCAATAACGATAACTGGTGCCGAGTTAACTTTAAGGCGTTGGCCAAATCTAACTGAGTCAATTGAGTGTTAAGATATAGCTTATCTTTGAGCATCAAACTATCTAACTCATTGAGTTGCTGCTTTTGTTCATGACTTAACTCATGTTTAAGCATTTCTTTTGGCCTAACCGGATCATTAAAACTTTCATCTGCAACTTCTTTATTATCTGTTGCCATTGCTACTGGGTGCCCACACTGAATAAGCAGATAAGTTAATACAAAAAACATAACCACTGTGGAGAAATTAGCGATAGCAAACGATTCTGTCGTTTGTTCTTTACCTGTAACAATTGAAAATATTAGCACTACAAAAATACTGATCATCATAAGGTAGGATATTGCCAAAATACCAATGTTCCAACTAACTTGTAGCCCTATTTTATGACTGTTGTTCTGAAGGGAAAATCGAAAAACATGCCAGGTTGAATAGAATAAATACCCCATAAAATGGGTAGCTGGTAGTAAATAACTCAGTCCAAAGCGATGCGATAATGGCTGTTTAGCAACCTGTAAGATGGGGTAACTCATTATTATACATAACCATCAGTGACAAGCAGGCCATCACTAAGAAAGGCATAAAGTGTAAGCAATCAAACCATCTATTTTTACATTGTGGGTAAATTGTTCTCAGCGTAAAGAGAGAAATCAATGGCCCTAATAATAAATAAGTATTTACACTGCGCCACACTGAAATGAACGACATAGATGGTTCAAAAAAACCACTATCAATATAAAAACTCACCCCCATGTTGATCGCCACTAACGCTAAATACAGCGCCAAAATTCGGCTAACACCGGACTTTGTCACTAAGTACAATGCTAAAAACATGCCTTGCAGACATCCAACGCCCACTAAGTAACTAAAACTAAACAAATGACTTCCCTAATCAAAATTATAAACGATAAAAAGTACTGTCTGGCCTAGACGCACTTTATAAACTCACTAAAATTCAACTAATTATAAATATATTATGGTAAATAGTCTACTGTGGCCACCTTAAGCGCTGTTACTTTTTAACGTATTAGAATAGCTATTACTTTAATCAGCGGAACCAAGAAAAATGAGAAACACCATTGAATCAATCTTAAATTACTTAGTCATTATAAGCGCCTTGCAGTATGGGGTTTTTATCTCAATCGCGCTTAACTTTAGCTTCTCACCACAACAAATGGCTTCACCAGGCATGGTCATTATTTTCATCACTACGTGTGCTCTCAACATTGTAAAATTAAGAGACAAAGCGTCCAGTCGAACGCTTTATGCGCTGTCTGTATTTACCAATGTTTTGTGCTTAAGTTACTCATCAGCAATGAGCTGTCAGGACCCACATATTGGAAAGGTAATCACCACTATTTTAATGGGTGCGATTACTCTATCATCCATGTGGGGTTGGTTCGTTTATCCAACTAAAATTATCAAAGAACATTATTCTCGCGCTACGCCGTAATAATTCATCTTAAGACAACGTTTAAAGCTAACGTGTTGAAATGATGGTGAAACTAAATTACCGTATTGTTGACTAAATTAATGGCTGGGATAAATAATCCCATCGGGTTAGTTATCCAGCCATCCTATAATTATATACTGAGTACATTCTTTGATCATTAACAAACTAAAGTGGCTAGTCAGCTTCGTCGTCATATGTATGACGGCCTTTTGGGCGCTTATCGAGTTCCCTTCTTTTTTATACCCTTATAAATACACTAATGATAATTTGATAATCTACAGCGATGAAAAGATCCCTAACAATATCGAGAAAATCACTAATGAGGTCCTATACCGTTTAAAAAAATCTGCGCTCTATAAACCTGACAACGTTTATAGAGTCCATTTGCCAACCAAGTATTGGCGCTGGGCCCTAGTTACCTTACCTATTAATTATCAAAACATCGGTGGATTTTGTACTGGATTTAGACGTAATGTTTTTATGCGCCCCACGGATATAGCTAACAACAAAATAATACCTCCTGGCAAAACTTTAGCTGATGCAAAAATACGCGATCTGACATATTTTATTACCCATGAAATTGGTCATGCGATGGTCATTGATCAGATTGGGTTTATCGAACATATGACCCAATTACCGCGGTGGCTTGAAGATGGCTATCCAGATTATATTGCAAAGAAGTCTTTCGACTTTGACGACAATTTAGCACAGTACAAACGTAATGAATGGCGATTAACCAAAGAGTCCGGTTTGTACGTTCGCTACCATTTATTTATTGCTTACCTTATAGATAAAAAAGGTTACTCAATTAAAGCTATTCTCAGCAATATTCCTGATGAGGCCGCCGTCGATGATGCATTAAAATCTTACTAACAACCAATGCATTTCATCACTAGGTATGTAATGCTAACCAACCACAATAAAGAGCAACACCAAAAACAGAATGAGTAGCAAGGTTCTGAATTCTCACCCAATTAGGTTTAGGCGCTTTTACAGCAAAGATGCCTAAACCTAACGCAGGTTGTAAAATAAACCATGGCGATAACATCGTCACTAAGCCAAAATACCAGGCCTGAGCTAGTGAAGCATTATGTTCCCCATTAAACATTAGAAAAACAACATAAAAAGCAGCATAAACAGTCACAATCATATAATGAAAAGCCCAACCTAAAGCTTTTTCATGTCTAATTGGTGTCGATGTGCTTACTGGATTGTGGATAAATTTACCCGCTGGAATATGCCCTACCCATCGACCTACCATCGCCCAATTAGTACGAGGAAAATCAAGAACTCTATTGGAAAAGGTTGCCCAAATATCCATGATGATTGTGGCAAAAAAACCTAATACTAATACTTTAACTACAATATCCATGTTTTAGCGCTGCACCGTTTAAGTAATTTATGTAGCCAAATTTTTAATGATTAAATATTTTTTATTTCACGATTAAATTATGATTTTTCCAGTGTTATTCGACAGGAAGTGAGTTTGTTTTTGCTGTCTTTCAATACAAAATCATCATCTTCCATCGTGATATTGGTAAGCCCCATCATTTTTAGATCGGTTAAAGAATAATTCCAGCCGTTAGCACGCGTTAAGTACTGGCAGTTATATTGGCGCTGTTGACCATAAGTCGTAATTAGGGGGTCGACATTAATGACCTTAAAAAATTCTGTTTCCTCTTTTTTCCAAGGGATTCTTTTTAAGGCCTGATAGGCTTGTTTTTTTGCTTGGCGATTTATAATGGCATGTTCATACCAGCGCATAGACACTCGAAAATACTCCTGATATGCCCCGCCATGCCAACCAATTAAAGCATTTTTATTGATATGTAGATGATCTGCAGCGGTGAAAATGTAGTTGGCACAAGATGAATAACACAAGTTATCTATAGTCACTTTAATTTTATTTTGAAATACCCAACGACCAAAAATAATACCAGCTCTGGCTGAGCCACCACCACTATCTATATGCAAGTTAGTGATCTTTTTATCACTTGCCCGGGCCAATTCTAGGGCTTGCAGGACCATGAGGTCGGTAATCACTCCTTTATAAACTAGAGTATCGTCTACTAATTTTATTTGCGCAGGGTCTTTGTATTCAGTTGGAATGTTCATGCACCCAGAAATTATCATGATGGTGCAAAGTAACAGAAGTTTTCTCACGTCCAAAGGTTCTCCATTGGTAAATCACGTTAAAGGGGAATATGGCAAGATTGGTTGTTGCCATTTGAATTGTATTTCTAAATAACGGTTTAAATTATTGTAAAAATCAATCAGTTGATATGCAATAATACTATAACCTAATAGCAAAAAACACTTATAGTGTTTTAATCATGGTCACTAATTCAGGCTTAAAGCCTAAGGCTTGATAAAACCCATTAGCCTTTTTATTATTGGCGAAAACTTCTAGGTGTAATAATCGACAATCATGCTCTTTTGCCCATTGCTCAGCGCAGTTCATCAGTATTTTACCAACACCTAGCCCTTGTGCACTTGGCGATACAGCAATCAGTGGTATTGTGGCGCTAATTTCATTTGAAATACCGTCGTTATGCGTGCGCACATGGACAAATCCCAGCGGAATATCATGAGAGTGAGCGATAAATGTAGCACAAGGTTGCGGCGTTTCGGCCAACATCATCGTGCCGCGCAAGTTCTGCAACTTCAGCGAGATGAGGTGATAAAGAGAATATGAATGTATGATCATCATCATTTGCAGGTCTAATTATAATTTCTTTTGTTATAATGGTTTTACGTAGGCCTATATACAGTTATGGGTGAAACATGACTAAGTCTTTTTTACCCGATATATAACGGGTAAATATGAGCTTTTTGTGAGTCAGTCGAACGTCATCTAGGTGGTTTATATGCCCATCGCCTTGATGAATTAATTGTTTGGTTTGAGTGTCTGTTTTGTAAGACCAAATAGCATTGTGTCCATCAAGTAATACAAGATGTTGATCTTGAACAAAAAAAGGCGCTAAAGCCCGTGTACCAGTTAATTCGTCAATTGTTGCTATTTTACCATTGGTAACCGCTTTAATTACGCCATCTTGGCCGAGTACAAATAATGACTTCGAGTCTATTTGCGCCCATTTTACTTGACCATCAAATAGCACCTCACTTTGGTGTGTATTTATGTCATATTCAACCACTTGTTGTTGCTGACCATCACTTATTTTTAATAACAGTGAATTCGCACTAGTCCATTGAAAAATACTCAATACTTTAAAGGGCACAGTCACCTTTCGTATCTCACTATTAGGACTGAGTAAATGCAGTTGTTGTTCAACATTAAGTGCTAATAACTTACCATCGGTAGACCAAGCATAAGATTTGATGTAACTACCTGAAGGAAAGTTTGTTATAGCATTTATTTGATCTCCTTCACTGAGCCACATCTGAAATTCACCACTACGCCTCGACACAAATGCCACGTTATCAGTGAATGGCTGATATTTTCCATTAAATTCAGATACGATGCTGCGGTGTAGCACCCGTTGAGACTGCTCAGGGGAAAGTTCAGGCGACCAGTTCAATTGGCTAATATCCATATCCATATGACCCATGGTGGCAACCACACTGTTACCGTCAGGATGATACACCGGAGAAGTGATAAATTGCGTAGTCGCAATTACATGCGGGATAAAATTACCGTCTAGATCTATCTCAAATATCGTATTATCTTCTGACGTAATTAACCTCTCTAACTTAGGATGCCAGCTAATTAACCGCGAGACGCGTGACGAATATTGCGCCGGATACTTTAAAGCAACGGTGTGGCTTTTATCAAAAGTCATGTCAATAATATGCAAACTGCCTTTGTTAAATAAGTCACGCTGCATTATCGCCAGTTTTCCAGTTTTTCTGGAGTAGGCTAATGAGCTTAATCGTTGTTTCTTGTCGCTATAAAGTGAAGTTAATTCACCTGAGTTTATATCCAAAACATTCACAGATTGTGTATCATCTTTCTCGTCAATAAAGACCAATTGATGATTTGACAGCCAGCTTACAGAGCGATAATTACGCTGCTGACACGATATAAGCTTGGTTGACGATTGTGCACCGCTTTTAACTAGTGTGAACGAGATTAGCTCTAAACTAGCACAATCGCGATCCTGTTCTTTTGAACTGCCAACCTGATGCAAGGCGACGGCTAAATAGAGCCCATCAGGTGACCAAGCAGCGCGCGTATATCTACCAGGGTGTGAGGTTAACAAATACTCTTGTTGTTCAACTAAATCTTTAATCCAGACTTGATTATTATGAATGTCCAAATGACGATTAAAAGCAAGGTATCGACCATCAGGAGAGAAACTCACTAGATATTCCCAATGATCTGTGGCCGTTAATGGGGTTATTTTTTTAAAAAGATCTGTTTTAGTCTGCGGTTTAAATACTAAAACACTACTTATAATTATCACTAATGCCACTAAACAAATGATAGGAAAGGCATATTTATTAGGGAACGTTTTTTCAATTGTCTTTGCCGCCAACGCTTCTGTTTCAATGTCAGATGCTTCCCACAAAATTTTGGCAACTAAGCTATAACCTTGTTTAGGGTGAGTACTGATAACCGCTTGTGTTTTAGCATCGTCATTAAAAGCTTTACGTAGCTTTGCAATTGTGTGCTCAAATTTTATATGGTCAGATCACGGTCAGGTTTAATTCACTATTTAATCAGTTTATTTACAGCAAGTTACATTGTCTGTGATGTTTATTAAAGACAACATAAAAATACATTCATTACAGGAAACAACCCATGAGTTTTATCAAAAGATCGATCTTATTCACCGTGCTTTCACTTTTAGGTAGTGATTTACATGCCAAGAACCCAAATCAAACACAGTTACCTAAAACGACTAACGAAGGTTCCCTACAAGACTTTGTTAAAGTCTTTGGTCAGCGCTACACCTTCGAGTCTAAAATATTAAGTGAAAGCAGAGAGTTACTCATTCACCTTCCTGAAGGTTATCCCAAAGCAGGTATTCAATACCCAGTTCTTTATGTATTAGATGGTAACAATCATTTCAAGCACTCAATATTGGCCGCGCAAAGGTTATTTATTGGGGGAAAAATACCACAAGCCATTATAGTTGGTATTCCCAATAATACGGGAAAGAGAGGACGTGATTCATTCAATGGCAGAGAAACGTTTGTGGCATTTATTGAGCTGGAAGTGATGAATTATATCAATAAGCACTATCAAAGTTCAGGTCATAATATTCTATTTGGACATTCGGCCATGGGTCTTGTGACCCTAAGTATATTTGCCAATCACAACACGCTTTTTAATCAATATATCGCGTCAAGCCCTGCAGTAGATCATACTGATACCGTGCTTTTTGACCAGCTAGAGAACGTATTAATTAAACACAAAAACCTCAATCAATCGATTTACTTTTCGGTCGGCGAAAAAACACGCGAAGGTAAAGGGTTCACCGATGGTGCCATTCACTTGTCAAAAATATTTACGAACAAGGCGCCTAAGTCGCTAACATGGCGCTATGACTTTATGCCAGCACAAAACCATACGACGGCTGCATACCCATCACTTTTTAAAGGATTAAGCGCTGTCTTCAGTGATTATGAATCCCCCGCCTTGACAAGTTATGAGGCATTTGAACGTAATGGTGGCATGAGTGGATTAACTAAGTTTTTCGAATATCGTGGCAATAAATACAAAAACATAGTGATAAATATGCAAACCCTGTCAGAATTTTTGGTGCATTAGGGTATCTCAATGAACAAACGAACGATAACGCCAAAGCGCTGCAAGCGTATCAGCAAGCATTAGCCCTAGCTAAAGATAATAATGAGCCAACGCGGGTGAATAATTATTATCAAGGCAAAGTTGATCAATTATTGCGTTAAATATTGAAAGAAGCACAATGCCAGTACATTTAGTGCTGGCATAAGTGATATTAATTAGCTAAACAATTAAGTGGCCAACTTAAATTGGTCATTACTCCATTAGCTTTAATGCGATGTAAGGCGTTAAGCTAAACAACATTATTCCGACTTTATAGTGGCTTAAAAACTTAAAATATAAACGGGGGAGCTCACAAGAATCCAAGCCCATTAATTTACTGTGCAGATCCGTGGTGACATTTTTAAACAAGACAATAAAAAGCGCCAAAATGGTGTATAAACTAAAATTTATGACTGTGCACCATCCAAAAAAAGTAGTGATATCTTGAATGTTCATCATTATTTCCCTCTTTGTCAGCTTTTATATTTAGCTAATTGAGCGCAGACATTAAACGCTACCTTCCAATTCTATAACTAGTATTCTTGCTTCACCTTTGGGATGAGCAACATGTTCGGTGCCAATGCTGGCGTAAAAAATATCACCCGTATTTAATAACGTTGATTCTTCAATTCCCTTCTCTTTATAGAACATTTGTACAGCCCCATCGAGAACCACAAACACTTCTTCACCATCATTAATGTGCCATATATATGGTTTATCTGTCCAATGTAGTCGCGTAGTCACCCCGTTCATGGTTGCAATATCTTTCGCACCCCATGCACGTGGCGCAGTGAACTCTTTACTTCTAATGATTTCCACAGTATCTCCAAAGTTTTAGAACGTTTAATGCATATTTAACATCGCCGGCCAAACAACCAAATAATTGATGATTCAAGAATCTCTGCGCCGTGTATTAAATTATGACCATTTGACCCAAATTCAAAGTTGTAATCGTACCCTTTAAATTTCAAAGCCGCTTCCATTTGTTTGTTTCCTAAAGCCCAATTACCATATTTTGTATCCAAATCATTTTCACCACTTTGGAAAAACATACGAATAGGTTTCGGGTATTCATTTCTGACCATATAAGCGTATTGGCCACCACCTCTAATATCAACAAAACTACCGCAGTGGCTCAGCACATTACCAAATAAATCTGGGCGAAACCATGCTAAAGACCAGGCGCAGAGGCCACCAGAACTAAAACCTACGGAGGCTCGTTTACTGGGATCTTGTGATACATTTAAACCAGTCAAAGCTTGGGGCAACAATTCATTAATAAGAAACCTAGCATATTGATCGTTAACTGAGTCATATTCAATACTGCGCTGTGTATCAGGATGATGCTCAGGCTTTGACGGCTCTTTAATTATACCAGGGTTAACAAAAACACAAATTGTCGGTGGGATTTTCTGATCGTCAATTAAAGTTTGAATAACGTTAGGCACTTGCATCGGCTTAGATTCATCGATATACGAGTAGCCATCTTGAAATACCATCAAATTAGCCGGCGTTTCCCCTTGGTATTGCGGTGGAATGTATACCCAATAATCTCTAAAGGTGTTTTCATAAATAGTGCTATGGAAGGTGTTCATTATCAGTGTATTTTTCATCATAAATAGACGCGTCCTTAATCGTCTTGTAAGCACCTAACTTTTTAACAGGAAAAAAAAGGGCTAATATTATTAGCCCTTAAGATGTTGGTATGTTTCAAACGTTATTTTTAATCTTTACGATAAAACGCTTCAACGGTACCTTTTACTGTTCTCATCAACGGGTTGCCGCGACGATCTAATGCTTTATGAGCCGGAATTTTTACCCAACCTTCACTGATGCAATATTCTTCAACATCAAAGCGCTCTTTACCATTAAACATAATACCAATATCGTGTTCAAAAACTTCAGCCACATGGTGTGGACTGCGGGTATTAACTGAAAGGCGATCCGGTAATTCTGGTTGCGCTTTAGTATCGTTCATATTCGTGACCTGTTAAAAAATATAAGTGCGCTATTGTAGACAATATAGGAATGACGCTCAAGCGTGATAATCATTAATTGCTAGCTTTAGCGGCATTTACATCTCTGCTTAAGCAATTAAGGGGAAATCCTTACTTTTTGTGTGAATGCATACTTCGTTGCAGCATTATTCACACTCTAATTGTTACTTTGTCCACGTTATCATTACACTTGTTAGTGATTATTGCCTTGATTAGCCATGTCTAAAAGTGACTGATAATCTTGCGTGCTAATATTTATTTTTCCATTAATTACGTTTATCAATTGCTGATCGCAAAGAGACTTAATTGCTCGGTTGATAGTTTTAACGCTCACACCCACTTCACTTGCGATACCCTGGCGTGTCTTACGAATAATCAAGGGGAAATTCACCTGCTCTTTCTTACATGCTTTAATAATATATAACATTAATTTATCAGAGCCTTTTTTATACAGTGTGTCGCCCAGGTGAAAGCACTCGTGATACATTTTTTGGGCAAGTAAACGTGAGACCAACAATAAAAATTCATTATCAAGTGTTAAAGCCTTTAGAAAATCATTGGTCGAAAACTTCAACATGGTGCAATCAGTTTGTGCTACTACCGTCGTCGCATTAATTAAGTTACCAGAAATTGCTTCCAAATCACCTAAGAAAGACCCCGAAGTTATACTCGATATATGGAATATATTACCGTCAGAATGAATGTTTTGGACTGTTGCCTGCCCAGCCACCATCAGGTAAATATGCGTGGTGACATCTCCTTTGTAGAACACTATTTCGCCGCGGTTTAGAGTGACAGTTTTTCTGGTTGTTAACGATGAAGATAATCTCGTCATCATTCTTTCAATTTCTGTTTTCAACATATAGTTATGTGCCCCTGTCATTGATGTCGATTTTAGCAGATTTCAAATGCAACTGAGCAACAAATTAAACACAATGGGTCATCTGACCTTTTTCTAGTTTTCGTTTTTATTTATGCTATTAACACGCTAAACAGGCCAAGTAATAACAACAGGACTACTAATGACGGAACTCGAAAAACACAATATTCACCCTGATGTGAAAGCCATGATCGCACATTACAACTTTGACCAACTCCCAGTTGAAGGCACACTTTATAAAAGTACCTATGCCTCATCGGTTACACTTTCCAGCGGTGGTCCCACTGCAACGGCAATGATAGGAATGTATTCACATAATCCATTGAGTGTTTCCTGCTTTCACAAATTAACCAGTGACGAAGTTTGGCATGTCTACGCCGGAGACCCTTTTATGTTAGTCCTGCTCCATGACGATGGTCGTTGTGAAGAAATTCTGATGGGCAACAATCCACTCTTAGGACAACATGTACAATATACTGTTGCCGCCAATACATGGCAGGCAGGTTATTTAATTGATGGTGGCCGTTATGCATTATTTGGCTGCACTATGGCGCCAGGTTTTTGTGGAAAAAATTTTATTGCCGCAACAGCAATAGAGCTTATTAAAACATACCCAGCTCAACAATCTATCATTGAAAAACTCAGTGTGAACGGCAATGAAACCCGAATGCCTGCTGGGTTTGCCAATAGTTAATATTACCCAATTTGAGTTACCGACAAGTAGATTGTCGAAACTAAAGATGCATTTGTAGATTATCTAATAATTGTTTTATAAAGGATTACAACTGTGCTGATTAATATAAATTCTGGCAACAAACATAAGTTAGCTGAATACTTAAATTATCTAACACCACTAAATCATCAATTAACGACCACAGATATCGATTTGAAAGAGCCAGACAGTGAACACGAAACCGTCATCTGCTACAAAGCCTCTCAATTTAGCGATGGAACATTAGTCGATGATGTTTCTCTCGTTATTGAAGGTTTAGATGTTGGAGTGAATGTGCAATGGTTTTTAGAGAATAATGCGCTCAACGATGAACAGTTTTGGGGCCGAAAAAGTTCGTTTATCTGTTATATAGGTGTGAATATCAATGACCAAGTTCATCTGTATAAAGGGCTGATAGATGGCACTATCGTGAAGCCTAAAGGATCAGGATTCGGCCTAGGTCCCTACTTTTTGCCGCAGGGCGCCACGCACACTTTAGGTGAACGAATGCCCCCACAGCTCAACCCACGGTATATTGCCCTGTCCAACTTCTTAAACAACAATTGCCATACTAAACGTGCTGCAATGAAAACATGGCACGGGCGCTTTCAGTAGGCACTAAAGAGAGTAAAAAAACGATACAACTCTAAATTCAAATAGCACTTTCTTTACCGATTTTTCACGTAAGCGACTGTAAGCTTCTCTTACGTGCGCTTACTGAACTAGAGCAACATTACTATTAAGCTCTATACATCTTTTATTGCCGAGAATTATTATGAAAAAAATTACGTTTATCGTGCTATTTTTAGCGTCCTCAATCGCAGCTGCCCAAACTACTAATAAGGGGAGTCTTAGTGTTACTGTTAACGGTGCTCAATCAAATACAGGTAGTATTGAAATTCATATAAATGCTAACAAAGCGCAATTTTATAATGAAATTCCAGCATCGCTCATTTGCAGAAAAGAAATTGAAATAACAAAGGTTCGGTGTGACTTTAAAGATGTACCTCATGGCAACTATTCAATCTTCACCTTTCATGATGAAAATCTAAACCACACAATTGATTTCGATATTTTGGGGCAACCTTCAGAAAAGTTATCCATTAGCGGCATTGACCTGAGTCAAAATAATTCACCAACATTTGAGCAAAGCCAATTTAAGTTTTCCAGTCAACATGCACAAATATTTCTGCAACTACAGTAGCAGCAACCTATGGATGTATAATTTTAGAAACACCCACTCACTCAACAACTGACCGAAAGTACTTTAATGATTTGTTTTATATGCTGTTTTTAAAGTTAATGCTAAAACTAGCACCACCCAAGGTGCTAGTTTTTATGTGCAATAGTGCTTGATGTGTTTCAACAATACTTTTAACAATAGCCAAACCTAGACCAAAGCCAGATGAGTTGCGGCTATCATCTAGCTTAACAAATGGTTGAACAACCTTTTGCTGCAGAGCCTCAGGTATGCCAGGGCCATCATCTTCTACAGTCAAACAAACTGACGCCTTATCTTGTGGATGTTCACTGACTTCAATTTTCATTCGCACGTTTGACTGAGCAAACTTTGCTGTGTTAATGAGTAAATTTTCAATAGCTCTGGCAACTAAACGTTCATCGCCTTCAATAGTCGTTTCTTCCAATATTAAGTCAAATTTAATGTGGGGAAATAGAACCTGTATCTTGCTTGACGTTTGCGCAGTGACCTTTTTTAAGTCAAACATTTCACATGTTATGCTGGCTGATTTACCATTGAGTTCTGCGTAAAATAACCATTCATCAACCAAGGTATCAAGTTCATCTAAATCTAAATCCATATCTTGCACCAATACCTGAAAATCTTCGACTGAGCCGCAGTTTCTTGTCATGTCTAAAGCAAATCTCAGGCGTGTAATAGGGGTGCGTAGATCATGAGAAACGCCATGTACTAAAGTTCTCTGCTCTTCTATCAAGAGTTTGATCTGTTCGGCCATTTTGTTGAACGTGGTAGCTAGCAAAGTATAGGGTTTAGGTGCTTTTGTGTTAGCCCTTACTAAAAAATCACCAGCGCCATACGCTTGATAAACCATAACCAATTCATTAACTTGCTTTTTATGCTCATTGGCGTAGTAAAATATATATATGGCTAATGATAAAATAATGATGAACAAAAATTGTTGTAGATAACTTTGAAAGGCGTCGTGCGTACCGTAATTTTTGTTGAGAATTAATACACACTCGCAATCTTTCTGATAATAAAATAACTCTACATTGTCAAATGCAAAGCCACTTTCCACGTTGATGAAGACGCCATTGGCTTGTAATTCTCCACGATCGTTCTCTGGTAGCTTCACTTCATTAAACGGCGTTAAAGAGAATTGATAATTAAATCTTTGTGACCAATAATTTAATCTATTAATTTTGTTTTCAAATTGCCCAATGTCAGCAATCACAATTTGGTCAATGCCTCTGGTATTGCTCAATTCATCTTTTTTAACCCCTTCAATATACAGGTCGTCTAACACAACAATAGCGAAAGTGATGGCAACAATAATCACCAGAAACAAATGAATGAACAAACGATAAAACATAGAACCTCTTTTGAATGAATAATTGCAGGTAGTTTATCAAGCCTAGGTTTGCGTGGGTCAAACTAGGCATTAACCTAATATTTTCTTGTTAATTAAGTAACATATAACCTTGTGCACGAATCGTTTTTATATATTTATACGGCGGGGAAATATCATTGAGTTTTTTTCTAAGTGATGAAATTCTCATATCAATGGAGCGATCTAATCCGTCATAATCAATTTTTCGCACTTCTTTTATGATCGTGCCTCGGCTAAGTATGGTTCCAGGATTACGCATAAAAAAGAGAATTATTTCATATTCGGCGGATGTAATATCGATGATCTTATCGTCTAAAAATAATTCTCTCGAATCCATTTTTATACTCAAGTCTTGAACTTTAAAAATATTATGACTTACTTTAACGTCTTGTTGATTCAAACGAGATAAGGCGTTTAAACGGGCCAGTAACACATGAGGACGAATGGGTTTGGTAATAAAATCGTGAACACCAAGATTAAGAGCTGACACCTCTAAAAAGTCATCTTTCTTTGCCGTGATCATAATGATAATACCGGTAAATTTATTATTGATGGCTCTAAGTACTTCTAGCCCATCACATCCTGGCATCATCATATCTAATAGTACGATATCAGGCTGCTCATTTGTGATCGTTGAGATAGCTGTTAGGCCATCATAAACCTGGCTGATTTGATAATGTTCATTTCTAAGCATGTCAGCCATCATCTGATTAAGTCGTTGATCATCTTCAACGATAACAATATGCTTTGTAGTGGTGTTCATTTTACGACCTTATTTTTATAAGCATCTAAATTATAACAAGTTAATTATATTTAGGAACTCTTATTCTTCTAAAATGTTCAGGGATAAAAACATTCGAAAACTGAAGATATTTTAACGTATTAAATTAATGAAGACTGTAAGAGACTGTAAGGGATCAGCAGGAAATATCGCATTGAATTTATACCTGCTGAGCAACATGGTGAGGAAACTTTAAGAGCAGTTATATTTGATTGCTCAGTATTTTAACTAAAACCTCTCAACAACTGACATAGTTAGAGAACTAGGTAATACTGAGTTTAAGGTGTTTGCGAACAGGAAATAACATCCCTTCATTGATTGTCACTTCTTCCCACACCTTGCCCGTTGTATAAGGGTCTTGTGCTATCCATTGTTCGACTTGGGAGCGATCATCAAACTCAACATGCGCAGAAGAACCAATCATTTTTCCATCATTGTTAAGAATTGCACCGCCACTTAAAAATGTGCCCTGCATGACCATTTTCTCAATGCCCTCAAGATGCAGTTGGCGAATAGATTCCCTTCGATTAATCGCATCGTCATCTTCAAAATCATACGCCGTAATGATGAATTGCATTAAAATTCTCCTATTGTCAAAGAGTTAAACCCTACCGTAAATGAATTTAACATGCATCATAAAATGCTGTTCTCGCAGAATCTATACTGTATACCCTGCTATTAAGGTGTTTAAACGTTGAGACATTTGGGATACTTCATGGCTAGCTATAGCTGACTGTTCGGTACTTGTTGCTGTCTCTGTCGCACTATCAGCGATAGAAGATATATTTCCTCTAATTGAATGTGAGATAGCAGATTGTTGTTGTGACGCCGTGGCTATTTGTGAATTCATTGAAAATATTTCAGACGCGTTATCATTAATTTGCAACAATGCGATATTAAGAGACTGCATCTTAGCAATGCCAGTTTTAATATTACCACTGGTCGCTTTCATGGTGTTTGACGAATCTTTCACACCTTGTTGTAAGTTATCGATTAATGCTTGAATCTCAGCGGTGGACTGTTGAGTCCTTTGAGCTAGTGTTCTCACTTCATCGGCAACGACAGCAAAACCACGGCCATTATCCCCAGCACGGGCAGCCTCGATAGCAGCATTTAGTGCCAGTAAATTGGTTTGGTCTGCAATATCTCTAATCACGCCTAACACGGAGCCAATATCAACGGAATTTGATTCAAGTCGTTCAATAGACTCTACTGCGTGATGAATATCGTGACCGAGACTTTCGATGGTTTGTGTGGTTACTTTTGAAATATCTAATCCACCAATGGCATTCTCTTGCGCTTGCTTGGCTGAGTTAGCAGCGTTTAAAATACTTTCAGCTATCTCATTGGTTGCATGAAGCATTTCACTCATGGCTAACTGCGCTTCTTGAGATGCAACAAGCTGCTCTTGAGCACTGGTGCTATTGCAGTTTGTTGCAACAGAGCTTTCGTAAGACGAGGCAGATAACGTCGAAGATATTTTAGATATATCCTCAAACATAACTCTTAACTGACTTACAAAAAGATTGAAAGACTTTGATAGTTGGCTTACTTCATCGTTTCCTTTTTCAGAAAGTCTTACAGTAAGATCACCGCCACCTTTTGCTATTTCAGCCATATGGGCATTAACTTGGTCAAGACGAGAAGTAATGGATTTCGAGATTAATCTCAGTGTTATCGCAATTGATAAGATAATCAGTAAAGAAGCAAATTTTGATAATAAAGAGGTGGTTTCACGTGCATCTTCAAGAGCAACAGCGACTTTAGCTTCAAGCGCTTTAAATACCTTTTCAGTATCCATGACCGCATGGCGCATATCGCCATGCAATCCGTCCGTTGGACTCAAGCCTTTTTTTCGATAAGCTGAGACTAATGCTTGAAAACTCACCTGATAATTTAACATCAAGTCAGCCAAGATTGCTTTCTCCTGTGCATGGATATTTGATGCATTCAAACTGGCTGAAAAAACAAGCATGTTACTCTCAAATCTCACAACATACTTTTCATTTTCTCTAATAAAAAAGTCTTTTTCATCACGCCTAAGTGATAATAAATTAGCCTTGAGTAATGGATCTGTGTCCTGATTTATTCTGGCAGCCGCCTGATGAGCATGTCTTCGAAGCTGCCCGCGTAATCCTAGTTCAGGTGATAGGCCAATCAGCTCCCGTTGTTGAACAAAAGCTAGAAATTTCACTTGGTATTGCTTAAATAATGACTCAAGCAACACAACGTCTGCTTGCTCATTAATATTATAAGTGTTTAACTTTTCGGTTGTTTGTTGAAGATAATTATTCACTTTTTCGAAATTATCTTCAAAACGAGTGACATACTTTAAATTATTACGCGCCATAAAGTCTTTTTCATTACGGCGTAATGAGAACATAGTCAACTCAGCATCTTTAACCAACATGGATGTTTTCATCAAGCCTGTAGTTATTTTTTCAAAGTGGGCAGTCAAGGCTGACGCCCCAACAAACAATAAAATAGTCAATATTGTTGCCAATAAAAGTTTCGTTTTAATCGTCAGATTTTTAAACATTCGAGCTCATCTATTAAGTCAATTAATTTCGCAAAGCACTTGCCTAAGCGAATACAAAGAAGAAATAACAATAATTATCATTGCCAATCCAGAAACGAACCAAGATAAGTTAACGCAACCATGTTGTAGCAGTAAAGTAATATTTATGACGACCGACATCACACAACCCAATACCAAAATAGTATTAGAAAACGACCAATTACCACCAAAATAGTGCTACTCACTAAATATATAATTTTTAAACACTTCTTGTATCTCCAAGTTGCAAATCAGTAAAAGTACGACCCGCGTCCTTATAATCAAAACCATTAAATATGAGACATTTATTATAAGTAACAAAATGTTTATATGTCATTCACGCACTAAAATATCAATAGAGACCTGTGAAAACAGCATTATAATTTCACTAGGAGAATGAAATGCATAGAGTGACCAACCAAATTTGGCCACATTTTGATTGGAGTTTAACACTAGAGCTATTGGTAAATTATTTAACGCTTCAAAATACTGATTAGTTGATTAACGATTAACGCTGGTGAATGTGTTGGCACATCGTGATTACTGCCTTTAGCAACTATTAATTGATGACCACACTGATCGGATAGTTTTTTATGACCTAATTTCCATGCCATTATTTCTTTTTTCGAAGACCATTCTGGACTTTCTGCTGAGATAACAAAGCAGCTAACTACTTTTGATTGTGGCAGATGTTTAACCTTATTAAAGGTATCTCGCACACCTTTTGATTCTCTAATGATAGTTTTACCAAATTTATTATCTGGTAATAAAGACGGATCAAAGTGTTTTAACTCTTCTTCAATTCCGCCCATTGATTCAATAAAATCAATGGTGATAGGATCGATATAAACTATTGAGTGAATTGAATCTGTATATTTATCTTGATACATTTTTAGTAAGTAAAAGGCGTAAGAATGACCGACATAAACCATAGAATCAGCGTATCCAAGTTTCTCTAATCCTTGTCTCAACCCTGCTATCTCTTTTTCAATTTGATAAGGGTGTTTGGGTAAATCACTTTTCCCGTACCCCGCCCTGTCATAGCTAATGATTGCATTATCTAACTTACCGGAGAGAGTCTTTATAATATTGTTCCAGTGAGATGAATCAACGCCAGAACCTGATTCAAACACGATGGCAGGTTGTGAACCTGCAATATAATTAAAATGTAGCTTGTATTCACCGACTGAAACACTTTCATGTTTGATCGTTTTATCTGCTGCTTGTGAATATGCTGAAAATACTAGAAGTAATCCTATTACTATTATTGAGCGAAACATGCTTAATCTAGTCCTTATATGGATGTATATAATGACTCCCCCCCTAGAGATGTTTCATGTTCGAAGGCTACTTATAAGGGCAGAGTTGTAATTAATTTGATATATAATTATTGGTAGTCACATTTACGCCAGCACCTGACATTCATCACCAAGGTGTAAAAATGAACTCAAGTATATGAATAAACGCGCTATTCCCACGCTGTTTTAGCCATTTGTTAATAAAACACGTCCAGATTTCTTATGGTGAGAAAACCAAATGTAGAAGAATGATGCGGCTAATATTGATTCTATTACGATAGGGCCAAAAATAGCGCTATTAACATAACCACGTAAAAATTCGTAACTGCCAGCGATGACTAGTCCAAACATGGTGACTGAGATACTCAACGTAATCGCTTGCCTGGCCTGCGAATGCGGCACGTTTCGGGCAAAGAACAACAAAACGCTAATCCCCAGCATTAACATACCGGCACGACGAGATATGAAATACGCCGCTTCGTTTCCATCTATCCCCAAATCAAACAAAAATGATTGCGGAGACAAACATAATAAAAAGAATAGATAGCAGCATAGTATCGCCGTAAAGCTGGTCATAATTTTATATAAATTAAACGTTTTCACTATATTTCCCTCAATAATTTCAACAAATAAATTAAATTATGATGTCCTGTTATCTTTAAATCTAAGAAAGTCGGTATTTATGCTCGCCCCAATTTGACTCAACAAGTTCATCAAACCTAAATGCGCTCGGTCAAAGCAAGGTTGTTCGCTGTACATGCCACTTAAAAATTTAATAGAACTGCCACTCATATTCTCGGGCTTGCCTGGGCAAGGTTGTTTATTGCTAAAATCAAAGGTTTTTTCGACATAAGCCTCGCCAAGCCACTGACCATAAGGTTGCAAGTCGGGCATAATTTCCAATTCAAAAGTATCTAGCGTGATCTCTTGTTCAAGGAATTTTAGCTTTTGATAGCTCTCGAGCAATGCCTGAGTATTTTTATTGAAAAAATAACCATCCACTATTTTTGGCATCATGTCGGTAAAATCACTCACAAAATTTTCACTCAAGCAACGAACACAGCCAAAATCTAAAAGACCAACCTTGCCATCGGCCATGATTAAGAAATTACCCGAATGCGGGTCGGCGTTTATTTTATTGAGTTGTAAAACGCTATACCAAAAGAAATCAAACAGCTTTTGGCCCAGCTCATTTCTTTGCTTCTGGCTTGGATTAGCCGCTAGCCAAGGCTCTAAATGTTGTCCAGTTAACCGATCCATTGATAATACTCGCCTGCCAGATAGCGAATCATAAACAACAGGAATGACAAAACCGGGTAAATTAACATGCTGACGAAACCAACGCAGGTTGTTGGCTTCAGTTAAATAATTAGTTTCTTCCTGCAATCTAGCCTGCATTTCATCCATTAATAATGCTATCACTGGTTGCTTGGGAAATTGTTTTGTTGTTTTTGATAATAACCAAAATAATTTATTCACCATATTTAAGTCGCTTTCAATGGTGGCACCTATACCAGGATACTGAACCTTTACCGCCAATAAGGTATTATCATGAGCGACGGCTTGATGCACCTGCCCTATGCTAGCCGCCGAAAAAGCTTGAGAATTAAATTCTTTAAACAGCTGCTTAGGTGTATCACCCAGCTCATGTACTATTTGCTTCCTAACCAATGCTTTATTAATTGGCGGCACCTGGTGACAGGCCGCATGCAATTTATCTCTGATGGTTTTGGGTAAAATATCGGCTTCCATACTAAGCAGTTGCGATAATTTTACCGCAGTGCCTCTAAGCTGACTCAATACTGAAAAGATTAACTCGCCAATTTTTTCCTCATGCTCTTGTTGAGGCTGCTGATCAACCGGCGTTGCTGATATGGCTTTGCGAGTCTTGTAACCAAGATGCTTGAAGCCTATTTTTGTTGCCGCGATGCCTGCGATGGCACTGCGTGTTAACTTTGAAGTCGGCATGTTGTTTGATGATGCCATCGGTTATTCCCCCGAAACTTGAGCGGCAGATAATGGCTTGGTCAATAACATGCTAAACACTGCTGGAAAAATAAGCCAGAAACCCGAAGCTGGCATTAATACCACACCGATCACGGTTAACAACAGCAGGTTTATTGAAATTGAGCGCGGGATCTTACAGTTCATCGCTAATTCAAAGTGCCTAACAAGCAGGCCGACAATAAATAATACTTGTCCAAATAAGAAGAACCAAACAGCCCCATGCACTTGGACAGACGTAATACTGTTAATTATTCCGTTGTCATAGAGTGACCGATAATCGTCTGCAAACATAAACAGCGCAAACACAGTATGAATAAACGCCACGGCCATAAGCCAATAACCTCTCCAATTTTTCATGATTTTCCCACCTAATATTATTATAAAATATTTACATGCCAAACGATTTTGACGTGATTAATTTATTTAAGAAGCCACTGCCCATAAACTTAAACAGATGGGCCTTGAGGAAGAAGCCAATAAGATCTGTGGCTTTAGAAACGATGCCGCTTTTTAATACTTCAATCGCAAGGTCAAGTGACATATCGACCATTTGAGTGGTATTACTAAATTCATCCGAGTCATCGTTTACCCAATAGAGCAATACGCCCAACATATATTCGTTGACAAGCTTAGCGGTTGCCTCAGTAAAAGGTGAGTTTGCTATCTCGCCATTTTGTTCGGCTTGTTGCAACAGATCATTAATAAGGCCAATGAACTCTTCTCTGACTGGGCTAACATCTTTAAATAGAATACTCGGAGATTGCATAATCATTTTAAGGCTATCGCAAACAAACTCTCGATTCGCTGAAAAATTATTCAAATAGATATCGATCAATAACTGTAATTTCTCGTGTAATGAATAACTATCAAGTTCGCCTTCTTCGAAAAACTGCTGCACTGTTTTTTCTGCCATCAAGCCATAATAGGCATGGACAATTTTATCTTTATTAGCGAAATACTTATAAATGGTGGCATCACCAATTCCAGCTTGTTTGGCTATTTGCTTCATCGTCGTATTAGCAAAACCTTGTTCGGTAAAAAGTTCCAGTGCCATCATAATGATTTTATGTCGGACCTCTTGCTGTTGCTCTTTCGATAACCTAGCCATAAGACACTCCGTTTCGTATAATTGCATTTTTTAAGTGTTTATATAATACATCGTATCGTTTAATTTACCAGCACTGTTTGATAAAAATTATCGAAGTGCTATTTAGCGCCATTGATATAAGTCTATTTATGACTATTTAAAGCCTTGTTCAATAACCGAAGTTTTGAGTCAATAGCAAAGGTGAACTTATCGATGGGATAGGATATTTGATGCAAATAGATCACCAATAGTCATTGAAGATTCTAGTAAGGGGATATCACATTTTTGCGGAATGAAATAATGAATAGAGCAGTGAACACTGCTCTATAACAAGGCCTCTTACATCTTACCCATATGCTTAGCGTAATAAGCATTTACAATGGCTGGTTTGATATCGTTGTTACGATGATGGCCAACAATACGTGAATATCTAAGTTTATTATTACGCACATATTCGATAAATGTTTTTGCTGGCATTGGCATTTGGCTTGGCAATGTATTATCAAAGGGTAGCTCTAAAAAATCTCCTTCATAAATAATCTTTGAATCTGCGAAATATACAATGCTCT
>Ga0209395_1000354_pt1 | contig 68234 bp, 51 predicted proteins | sample GOMGulsemesocosm_3_FD_184635 | JGI IMG/M metagenome (GOLD analysis project Ga0209395, IMG submission 184635) | Methane-oxidizing microbial communities from mesocosms in the Gulf of Mexico - GOM9D Gulf of Mexico (SPAdes) (version 2) | ecosystem: Environmental > Aquatic > Marine > Cold seeps...
CTTAGGTGAAACGTCGCTTGATATGCGTTGGAATACTGAAGCCGATAGAAAGTGGATAATGCCACACTCATTTATCACTATGGGTAAACTATCATCAGTTGCCACTGATGAAGCCAAAGCTCGTTTTGATAGCACCATTTTAGAAGCTCGTGAAAAAGCGATTGCAATTATCTCAGTTGAAACAACTGAAAAGATTATAACGAGTAAATACTTGGATAACGCTGGTCGCACATGTTCACCAGGTGATCCATTATTTGGTAGCTGTGTGGTACCGCCAAAAGAATCAGATATTTTAACGGTAAGTTATAACTGTACCGACAAAATCACCATTCGTGCGCAAGCGTCTATTAGCCAAGCTACACTAGACCAATCTTGTGCTGATATGGCTTTACAAGAAACTGAGTTCCACGCCTTCTTTAATACGGCTGGTATTCCAGTAACTGGCGATTTGAATGAACACATTGAAGTTGTTGCTTTTGCTAGCCCAGCAGATTATGAAAAATATGCACCAGAATTTTTCGGTATCGCTACCGATAATGGTGGCATGTATTTAGAAGGTACACCAACTGCACAAGGTAACCAAGCACGCTTCATTGCTATGCAATGTCCAGATGATTGGGTTGGTGGCTCTTGTCAGTATATTGACCAAATTTATAACCTAAGACATGAATTCGTTCATTATCTTGATGGCCGTTACAATAAAGCCGGATCATATGGCACATTTGATCCTAATGCTTCATGGGCTGAAGGTATGGCTGAGTATATGGCCATGGGTAAAGAACACACAAGAACACTTAACACCTTAAAAGGTGAAACTATTCCACCACTGTATAACATCGTCTTTATGGGATATGAGTACGACAACTTATATCCATGGGGTTACTTTGCTATGCGCTATTTAAGTGAAGAGCATAAAAATGAGGTAGAACTCATCGCTACGGCACTAAAAGCTGGCGACAACACGGCTTATGTTGCAGCACTAAAAGGTGCAGTTCAACGCACTGGTGATGGCTTTGAAGCTTACATGTTAGCTAACTCGGAAACTGTAGCGCCAGTTGCCGCGCAAATACCAGCACAAGATACTATTGGTAGTTGTGATTTGGGTCAGCAATATGCACGTCATATTGATGCCGCTTCAACTAACTTTACCTTTACTAATACTACAGATACGCCTGTTTCACTGTTTTGGTTAGATAACAATAAAGGTACAGCTAACTTCGGTAAGAACTATAAAACACTTAACCAAGGTGATACTTACACCTCTAGCTCATGGAAAGTGGGTGACCGTATGGTGTTATCTGACAACAACATGAACTGTGTTGGTGTTGCGGTAATGGCTGAAAATGCTAATAGCTTCACAATTACTGCTGATTTAGTAAAAGACGTGGTACCAGAAGTGATTCCAGCAATAAACGAAATGGGCAGTTGTGCCTTAGCTCAGCCGCATTTGATTATGAGTGAATCACATGAATTTACCATTACCAATACTTCTGATACGCCAGTGCGTTTATTTAGAATTGATAATACTAAAGGCACAATCATTACTACTAGTGGTGCTAATGACTTTACCCATGGTTATGGTGTACTAGCACCAGGAGCAAGTTACAACAATGCTATGTGGTACGGTGACCGTCGCTTAATGGTTACTGATAGCCGTTTAAACTGTTTAAGTGTAGGAGTATTGGATAACCCAGTAGCTAGCTTTACGGTAGACCAAGCAATGGTAGTTAATGCCGCTGCGGCAGAGATTATTCCTGCAGCTAATACTATTGGTAGCTGTGCATTAATGGAAAAACACTTAACAGGTCCATTTGAAGCTGACTTCTCATTTATCAATAATAGCGATAAAGCAGTACGTGTTCACCGAGTTGATAATGAAACTGGTGAGCTAAATGTTGATTTTGGCTTTACTACACTGGCGACTGGCGAAAGCTATGACAGTGTTGCGTCATGGAAATGGTTTGGTAACCGTCGCGCAGCTATTACTGATGAAAATAATCAGTGTTTAGGCGTCGCCGTTATGTCAGAAGAAACGACAAGCAATGATTATGTTATTACTAATGAATTAACAGGTGGTCCAATAACACCGATTGATTCTGATGGTGATGGCGTGATTGACAGCTTAGATGCTTTCCCATTTGATCCTACGGAAACCATGGATAGTGATGGTGACGGTGTTGGTAACAATGGCGATGCTTTCCCTAACGATCCTACTGAAACTAAAGATACCGACGGCGATGGTATTGGTGATAATGCTGATCCTACCCCAGGTGGTGACGTTGATACTGACGGTGATGGTCATCTAGATAGTGTAGATGCATTCCCTAATGACCCTAAAGAGTGGGCTGATACAGATGGCGATGGTTTCGGTGATAACAGTGATGCTTTCCCTGGTAATGCAGCTGAATGGTTAGATACAGATGGCGATGGCCATGGTAATAACTCTGACGTATTCCCAACAGATGCTACTGAATGGTTAGATACTGATGGTGACGGTCATGGTAATAACTCTGACGTATTCCCAACAGATGCGACTGAATGGTTAGATACTGACGGTGATGGTCATGGTGATAATAGTGACGCATTCCCAACAGATGCAACTGAATGGTTAGATACTGATGGTGACGGTATGGGTGATAACTCAGACCCTTATCCAAATGATGCTAACAATGGTGGTGTGGTATTCCCAGACTGTGGTTCAGCTACTATTAATAGTGGTAAATTAACACTTGAAACTAATGAGTGTGTAGCAGGTGGTCGTGGTTCATATTATGTTTGGGTTGAAGAAGATAATACTAAACTGTTTTTAACCACTAATGGTGGTAATGGTAATGTAGGTCTTTACTTCAATGCAGACAATTGGGCAACTACTGCTAATGCACAAGCATCATCAGCTGCTGTTGGTACTGCACAATCGCTACAAGTGACAGCAAACAGAGGCTGGCGCTACATTACATTAGATAGTTCTGATAACTACGCTGATGTAACGTTTAAAGTGAGCTTAAAAGGTGAGGTTACCCCTCCGACCCCTCCAGCACCTACTGATGTAGCTAATGCTTGTGCCGTAACAGCACCGTTTACTTACGGAGCGCTTGAATCAGGTAAAGCGGTTTGTACTGGCAATGGTCATAACAGCTACTACATCTACATTGATGATAGTGCTACTAGCATTAAAGTGAATACAGAACATGGTACAGGTGATGTTGAACTTTACACTGGTAGCAGCTGGCCAAATGCAGTGAGTCATGCACACAAGTCAACAACAGCTGGTACTACTAAGCAAAGTATTACCGTTAATAACCCACCGACAGGTTGGTATTATATTGCAGTGGAAAGTACTGGCAGTGATGTAGCAGTACAAGTTGAAGTGAAGTAACGTTATTGAACAATAACAAAACTTAAGTAACATATTCAAACGGGCCATTAGGCCCGTTTTTTTATATTTATAAATCAAGACTTAATGCTCAAGTCGTTAATACAAATGTCATTAAATGCTTGCCGATAATATAATTCGATATTAATCCACTAATTATTTTGCAGCTATAACGGTTGGTAATTTTTTCTTTTAACCTCCGATCTAGCTAATTCCCTATAAAAATTCACATCTTGTAACACGTTAATAACAAACGATAAAAACTTTATTAATAAACTACGAAAAAATTCTTATATATTTATCACTTGAATATTGTATACAAAATATCGTATAACAGTACTGAAACAAATTTACACATTTGTTCAACACGAGATGGATGTACGCGTTAGACGCAATAAAGCTAATAAAAAATATAAGCAAGCTTAACTTGCCACATGGACGAATTACCTAATCGTTTGACTAATAATAGGCTTAAGAATAATGAAAATAATAACCAAGAAAACATTACTAGCTAGCGCGATATTTGTATCGTTACATATGGGCACAGTTCAAGCTGCAGAGATGTGCGGCACCAAGACATTAGATCGTCAAGGTGAAGTCCCTGCCAATCAAACACACTGTATTACTGACTATGGTCATTACTTCTACGTTAATGTTCCTTATGAAAACAGTAATGTAACCATTACTACTTCAGGTGGTACTTTTAGTGGTACTAGTGATGCTGGAATAAAACTTTATGACGGTGATGACTGGAATGGTAATGTTGTAGCAAGCAGCTTTACCACAGGCACTAATGATGAAAGTATCTCATTTGTTTCTCGTGCAGGAGACCGTTACTTCAAAATTGATGGCAATATTGAGCAAACCAGTTTAACCGTTACTATTACCGGCGGCGATATTCCACCACCTATGGGTGACTACATTGTTTATAATTCAAATGTAGTTGTTGATGTACCTGCAGCAAGTATTTCTTCAAAAGCGCAATATGGCTCAGCAGTTTCAGCTATTTTAGTAGCCAGTTATGATGACTTTTCTGGTATAGCTAGCGCGACAAATGACCCTATTTCAGATGTATCTAAAGCAATTCATTATTTAGCCAAAGCAGATGATTTAACGGATCCAGACTTAAACCAATTATTATATTTCTTAGCCTCTTATGGTTACCACGCAGCAGCAATGACAGATGCAGAAGCATCGGAGTTAAGTACTGCACTATTAGCCGTTTCGCAGATGACAGACTTTATCGCTCCTGCAGGCAGTGTTATTCAAGAAGGTTATGCAGCAGCGTTAACTAACTTTAGGTATGATGCAAGTGCCAACTACTTCAAAGAGCATCTGCCACATTTATTAGCCATCATTCAGTATTATTCGGAGCAAACCAATCCATTTGGTATTAGCAACGGTGGCGATACTGCTATGGCCCTTATGGGGGCAATTGCCGATGCAGCTTATTATGGTAGTTCAGCAGTGAAAGCCGCTTATAATGACAACATGCTTGATGTATTATCTGTAATGCGCTCATTTGTATTTTTAGGTGAAACATCACTTGATATGCGCTGGTCTACGGAAGCTGATAGAAAGTGGATAATTCCACATTCATTTATCGCTATGGGTAAGATTTCATCTATTGCTACAGATGAAGCAAAAGTAAAATTTGATAGCACTATCTTGGAAACACGTGAAAAAGTAATCCAAACTATTTCTGTTGAAACCACTGAAACGATCATTACCAAAAAATACCTAGAAAATGCAGGTCGTGCCTGTGAAGCTGGAGACCCATTATTTGGTAGTTGTGTTGTACCACCTAAAGAAGAAGATATTTTAACGGTTAGTCACGACTGTACCGCCAATATCACAATTAGAGCACAAGCTTCTATTAGCCAAGCAACACTAGACCAATCTTGTGCCGATATGGCATTACAAGAAACCGAATTTCATGCTTTTTTCAATACCGCAGGAATACCTATAGCAGGTGACTTAAATGAGCACATTGAAGTTATTGCTTTTGCTAGCCCTGAAGATTATGAAAAGTATGCACCAGAATTTTTTGGTATTGCGACTGATAATGGCGGCATGTACTTAGAAGGAACACCAACAGCTCAAGGCAACCAAGCACGCTTTATTGCCATGCAATGTCCTGACTCTTGGTTGGGTGGTTCATGTCAATATATTGATCAAATTTATAACTTAAGACATGAGTTTGTTCATTACCTTGATGGCCGTTATAACAAAGCTGGTTCATATGGCACATTCTCTCCAAATGCTGCATGGGCTGAAGGTATGGCAGAGTACATGGCAATGGGTAAAGACCATACACGTACCTTAAATACCTTAAAAGGAGAAACTATTCCACCATTGTATAACATCGTATTTATGGGATATGAATTCGATAACTTATACCCTTGGGGATATTTCGCCATGCGTTATTTAGGTGAAGAGCATAAAGATGAAGTTGAACTTATTGCTGCAACCTTAAAAGCAGGTGATAACGATGCCTATAAAGCAGCACTTAAAGGCGCAGTTCAACGCACCGAAGCTGGTTTTGAAGCATATATGTTAGCTAACTCTGAAACGGTAGCGCCAGCAGCCGTTAATATGCCAGCTGCAAATACCGTTGGTAGTTGTGATCTAGTACAGCAATACGCACGTTATTTTGATGCTGAAAAAACAAACTTTACCTTTACTAATACTACTGATACGCCGGTATCACTCTTTTGGGTAGACAGTAATAAAGGCTCAGCTAACTTCGGTAAAAACTATAAAACATTGAACAATGGTGACACGTACACATCTGCAAGTTGGACTGTAGGCGACCGCATGATGTTATCTGATAACAACATGAATTGTGTTGGTGTTGCGGTAATGGCTGAAAATGATAATACTTTCACTATTACAGCCGATTTAGTGAAAGATGTTGTACCTGAAGTGATTCCAGCAATAAATGAAATGGGTAGTTGTGCCTTAGCTCAACCTCATTTGATTATGGATGAGTCACATGAATTCACTATAACAAACACTTCAGATACCGCTGTTCGTTTATTTAGAATTGACAATACGAAAGGTACAATCATTACTTCAAGTGGTGCTGGTGACTTTACCCATGGTTATGGTGTACTTGCACCAGGTGCAAGTTATAGCAATGATATTTGGTATGGTGACCGTCGCTTAATGGTTACGGATAGCAGCTTAAACTGTTTAAGTGTGGGTGTCTTAAATAACCCTACCGCTAACTTTACTATTGATCAAACAATGGTTGCTAATGCCGCACCAGCAGAGGTTATTCCTGCAGCAAATACCATAGGTACATGTGCGCTGATGCAGCAACATTTAACCGGCCCTTTTGAAGCAGACTTCTCATTTATCAATAACAGCGATAAAACAGTACGTGTTCATCGTGTAGATAGTGGAACCGGTGAATTAAGCGAAGCTTTTGGTTTTACTACTCTTGCTACGGGTGAAACTTATGACAGTGTTGCCACGTGGAAATGGTTTGGAAATCGTCGTGCAGCTATTACTGATGAAAACAATCAGTGTTTAGGTGTTGCAGTGATGACAGAAGAAGCGACAAGCAATGACTATGTCATTACTAAAGCGCTAACGGATGGTTCAACGAACCCTGTTGATTCTGATGGCGATGGTGTTATCGATAGTTTGGATGCCTTCCCTAACGATCCAAATGAAACTATGGATAGCGATGGTGATGGTGTAGGTAACAATGGTGATGCTTTCCCTCATGATGCTACTGAAACTAAAGATACCGATGGTGATGGTATTGGTGATAATGCTGATACAACGCCTGATGGCGATGTAGATACCGATGGTGATGGACATTTAGATAGCGTTGATGTTTTCCCTAATGATGCAACTGAATGGGCTGATACTGATAGCGATGGTCATGGTGATAACTCTGATGCCTTCCCAGCGGATGCCACAGAATGGTTAGATACTGATAGCGATGGATATGGCGATAACTCAGATGTTTTCCCAACAGATGCAACTGAATGGTTAGATTCAGACAATGACGGTTTAGGTGATAACGCTGACCCTTATCCACATGGTGGCGGTCCAATCGTTGCAGATTGTGGTGCGGCAACTATTTCTAGCGGTAAGTTAACCCTTGAAAAGACTGAGTGTGTGGCTGGTAACAGAGGTTCATTCTATGTTTGGGTTGAAGAGGACAATACCAACTTATATCTAACTGCTGCTGGCGGTAACGGTAACGTAGGTATTCACTTTAACGCTGATACTTGGGCATCTGAATCAAATGCACAAGCGTCTTCAACAGGCTCTGCAACTACACAGAACTTGACCGTAACGACTAATAGAGGCTGGCGCTACATATCATTAGAAAGCTCAACGAGTTATTCTGATGTTAGCTTCACAGTAAGTTTAACTGATAGTGGTGTAACACCACCAGTTGAGCCACCTGTAGAGCCTCCAGTGACTGGTGATGTTGTTAATGCTTGTGACACCGAAAGTGCATTTACTTATGGTGGTATTGAGTCAGGTAAAGCAGTTTGTACTGGTAATGGTCATAACAGTTACTACATCTATATTGATGATAGTGCTAGCAGCATTGAAGTGAATACAGCACATGGTACAGGTGATGTTGAACTTTACACTGGTAGCAGCTGGCCAAATGCAACGAATCATGCACACAAGTCAACAACGGCAGGTACTACAAAACAAAGTATTACCGTTAATAATCCACCGACAGGTTGGTATTATATTGCAGTTGAGAGTACGGGCAGTAATGTAGCAGTACAGGTGGAAGTGAAGTAACGTTTAACGTTATAGCGCAATAACTACCTTTAGTTAAATATTCAAACGGGCCATTAGGCCCGTTTTTTTATGGCTTTTCGTTTGGTCTGTCTTTTCAAGATTGTGCTATAGTTTTTGTTAAATCATTTGATGCAGGTATATATGACTAGAAACTTATTATTCATTCTGCTTTTAATGAACATTTTTATACAACCTTACGCATCGGCGAAAGAAAATAAACCGCTAATCCCCGTTTATGTCTATCACCAACAGCCACCTTACATCATTGATTTTTCGATGCAAAAAGGCTTGTATTTTGAATTTGTAAAACGTCTAAATATTTTGAGTGATAACTATCGCTTTGAAGTGATTTATATACCTCGAAAGAGGGTTGAACGTATGTTAGAGCAACATTCAATGAATGGTATTTTACTTGGCGTTAACCCTAAGTGGTTTAAAGATAGAGATGAAAGCAAGTATTTGTGGAGCTCGGTAGTCTTTAATGACAGAGATGAGATAGTATCACTTAAAAGTAAACCGGTAGAGTATAGTGGTCCAGATTCGCTAGCGGGTATGATCATAGCAGGGGTTAGGGGCTTCTATTATTATGGTATTAATGAATTGGTCTCGGCTAATAAAGCTCAGCGTATTGACACTGTAAGTGAACCAGACTTATTCATGATGCTGTTAAAACAACGGGCCGATGTCACTATCATAAGTAAGCTTACTTTTAACTATATGATTAACAATAATGATTGGCAAAGTAGTTTTCATCTATCAGCTACGCCCCATGATATTTATCAACGTAGAATACTTATTCCGCGTAATATGGCAAAAACACATCAACCAATACAACAGCATATTATTAAAATTCAGCAAGATATAACTTGGCTACATACCCTTGCTAATTATGAGTAGTTTTTTGCATATCGAGTTTTATTCCTCATGATAACTTGCTAGATAACTCTATTATCTACAGGCCACATCATCATGATTCTTGCGCCAGTCTCTGTATTTTCTACCGATAATTCACCACCATGATTTCTCGTTATTTCAGCACACAGTGAAAGCCCTATACCTGAGCCATGATTTTTGGTGGTATAAAAAGGTGTTAAGGCATTATCTAAATTAGCAAAGCCGGGGCCATTATCGGTAATTTCTATCACTTGTTTAGTTTGCTTGGCGCCTTGTGAATTTTCTTGTGGGTAATAAAGTCTGATATCAATTTCACAGTGTTTTTTATCACAAGCTTCTTGTGCATTCTTAAATACATTAATTAATATTTGTGCCATTTGCTGAATGTCTGCAAAGCACTCTGCATTGCCTTGCAGATTTATTGTACAGGGGGCAGTGATCATTGCCTTTGCTTCATCAAGTACCTCTTTAAAATCAAACCAAGTTGATTTTGGTGAAGGTAAATGGCTGAGTTGACTGTATTGGTTTATAAAGCTAAGTAAGCGTTCACTTCGCTGCTTTATACGACTCAATACCATGCGAACTTGATCTTCGTTGAAGTTGTCATTGCACAACAAGGTATCAGCCATTGATGCCATAGGTGTTAATGAGTTTCGTAGTTCATGAGCTAAAACGCGGATAAGGTTTTGTTGGGTGGTACTTTGTTGTTGATGTAAAGGCTGCGAAATATCTAATGCTGAAAAAATGTGGCAGCGTTTTTGTTGAAATATATAGCTAACACTTTGGCACTGCCATTGTTGATTAAATTGACTATGCGATAAATTACCCTCTTCAATAATAAAGCCTAAATCGTGTGCACTTGTACCAACAAGCATAGGGTGTTGGATATTTTCTTTCATGGCGATATTGCGATAACTCAACAGGTTATTTTCGTCAAATAAACACACAGGAATAGGCCATGAATCTAATATATGACTTAGCACATTTTCAAGGGTTTGGCTTTGTAGCTCTTTTTCTTCATTACCAAGCGCTAGAGCTGAGATTTCTTTCTGCAAACCTGCGAGTAAATTATCTTGATGTTGTACTTTAAAGCGTAAATTTGTTTCGCCTTCTCGGATCACTTGTGTATACGTGGTGAGTTGCATTATGGCTTGTCGCCAAAAATGATAACACCGCCAAGCAAACCAAATTAAAGGGTAAGACAGAAAAAAAATTAATGTTGCAGTGGCGAGTATGCTCCAGCCCATGTTTTGGGTTAATGCTGCTGTTAAGCCTAATATTATTGCCGTGGTAATAGTTAAACCTAAAACAAGCCATCGTTCATGACTTAGTTTTAGGGAAAGTGGTCTCATTTTTTTATTTTTATTCAACATGATGAATTGCAAATTTCTCTAAGCGTCGATAAAGGGCATTACGTGATATATCTAATAGCTTTGCCGCTTCGATAACTTGTCCGCCTGTTACTGTCATCGCCTTTTCAATCAACTGTTTTTCGGCATGCTCAAGCGGTTGTAACACAACCGAATCAGTACCGCTGTCAGTACTTTCTAATAACAGTTGTTGCGCTGTTATTGTGTCGGTTGTACTGAGTAACACTGCACGCTCAATGACATGACTAAATTCACGAATATTACCCGGCCAATTATGCTGTTTTAATTTATTGAGTGCACATGGGCTGATAAGTAATGTTGGTTTACGGTATTTTTCAGTAAACTTGTTTATAAAACCTTTTGCTAAGGCTTCAATATCTTCAAGACGTTCACGTAGCGGTGGAATGGTTATGACGATAGTATTTAAGCGATATAATAAATCTTGGCGAAAAGCTTGTTCACTAATCAATTGATTGAGGTCTGCATTGGTTGCGCTAATAAAACGCACATCGGCGACTTGCGTTTGACTTGAGCCTAATATTTCATATTGACCCGTTTCTAAAACCCGTAATAATTTTGGTTGTAAAGTTAATGGCAGAGAACCAATTTCATCAAAGAATAAAGTTCCCTTATCGGCTAGTTGGAAGCGGCCAACTCGATTTTGTTTTGCATCGGTAAAGGCGCCTTTTTGGTGTCCAAACAACTCACTTTCAAATAAGTTATCTGGGATAGCCGCCATATTCACTGCTATTAGTGGTGCTTGCTGGCGTGCAGACAGTTGATGAATGCGCTCAGCAAGTAATGATTTACCCGTACCGTTTTCACCTAGTATTAATATGTTAGCGTCTGTTGGTGCGATTTGTTCTACCAATGTTTCAATCGCTTGCATACTTGGTGATTGGCAAACCCAGCTTTTTTTGTTTTCAGGGGCAAGTAATTGACGATAGCCCTGATTTTGTTCTTTAACTTTAGAAAAACTCAGCTGCTGTTTAATACTGTTTAATAGCTTAAGTTTGTTCCATGGCTTTTCAATAAAGTCGCTAGCGCCTTTTTGTAAACCCTGCACAGCAAGTTCGATTGAACCCCATGCCGTCATTAAAATAACAGGAATGTTTAACGGTTGTAGCTGTTCTAAAATAGCCAAGCCCTCTTGGCCACTGGTGGTATCGCGGGAGAAATTCATATCAAGTAAGACTAAATTTGGCTTTTGGCGGTTACTTTGAATAATGATTTCTTTGGCATTAGCCGCTTCAATTATTTGGTAACCTTCGCTGCTAAGGAGTAGGTTTAATGCAAAACGAATATCTTCGTCATCGTCAGCAATTAAAATGGTGGCTTTTGACATGGAGTGTTCCGTAAATATTGAATGGTTATACTTTAAAAGTTTAAAGCAAAGGAATTGAGTGAGTTGTTTCTTTGCTTTTCCTGTAGGTAATAACCTTGTAGTGGGTATTAGTATGCCTATTACATTAGTAGATTGGCTAGTAATAAAGTAAAAAAGCCCGGTTTATCGGGCTATGTTTTTATCTAAAGGTTTACTCTTCTCTTAATGCTTGCATAGGATCACTGCTGATCACACGCCATGCTGGCATAATTACCGACAAGATAACAATGATAACTAAAGCAGTATCTAAAGCGGCCATTGCTAACCAATTAAAGTCGGGTAGCATTTCTAGGTCCTTTGATATTTGTGGATAACAAAAGACAGAAATCATAAAACCTAGTCCTAAGCCAATCACTAACATTGCCAGTGCATCTTTTAAGATAAAGTTAACCAACTTAGCTTGTTTTGCTCCGGTTGCCATTCGCACAGCTAGCTCATATTTTCTATGGTTAGTGGTCATTTGGGTTAAACCTGCAACACCAATAGCAGCAAGAAAAAGCGTTAATCCCGTCATCGCTAACACTATCCATAAACTTAGGCGCTGGTTTAACGTTTGTCTTTGCCAAACACTGGCTAATGACTGAATATCTAAGTTAGTTAATCGTGGAAATTGACGCTTAATTTCACTTTCGAGCATGTCAGCGGTAATGGTTTTTCCTTCAGCTAACATCACGGTAAATTGCATCGTTGTGCCAGGTCTTATTCGATGAGAATAAATAGAAGGCAATCCTAGTGGCTCTGCAATACCCGTTTGACTTAAGGTGTTTGCAACTATGCCAGTGACAATGGATGGCGGTACTGAACTATCGGGGCTCATTTGAATGGTTTTACCAATAACTTCTTGATACGACAATTCTGAAAATAATGTTTTTGCCATGTTTGCATCGATAACGATCCTATCTTCATCATTATCAATTTGTGCTTGGCTCAAATTTGCACCCGCTAATACTGGGATGTTAAAGGTTGAGAAATAATCTGCACCTAGGGTTTTTATTTGATGAATGACACGTACACCAGTTTCTTCATCACGAAAGGCATTTACCCTAAGTGAGTCTGACAGTGGACCATAATTAGGTACAATGACTTGGCTATCACTTACTTGTTGCTCAATAAGGTTTGAGAAATTATCAAGTAATTGTTTTGCTTCACTCTTGCCGTAATCTTCAAAGGTGTTTAATTGGGTTACGTACTCTTCATCACTGACTGTTACGCCAATCTCGTAACTATTACCAATATCATACCCAAGGTCTTGGTAAACGGCTTGATAGCTTTGCAGGGCGATCATCACAGAAGCTGTTAGCAATACTGAAGCGATGGATAATTGCAGTACCATTAATACGCGGCTAAGCCATTGATTGCTCTGAGCCTGAATACCTTTACCACTGCTATTTAGGTTATTACCTAACGCTTGTTTATCTATATCAACTAAGGCAAGTGCACTAAATAAAACGCTTAGTGCTAAAATGATAGTGGCTGAAGCAAGTAGGGTAGTACCATCAATGTTAATAGAGTCCATCATAGGTAAGCTATCACCGGCAATTAATGGCAAGCTTCTTATGGCCCAGCCCGTGACTAATAAACCTGTGAACGTGGCGAGAATAAAACTAGGTAGATTTTCCAGTAATACCAGTAATCTCACTTTAGTTAAGCTGGCGCCTAAGCTAATTTGAATGGCAAACTCTTTTGTTCTGCCTTGATAATGAGCAATAAATAGGTTTAATAAGTTAAGGGTTGCCATTAATAACAAACCGATTACTGCGCCAAATAAGGCGATAAGTAAACCTTCGGTTTCACCTAACATATTACTTCTAAAGCTATTCGTAATGAGTTCCTTTTTGGTATTTGTCATAAAATCCAAAAACATTTGTACTTGATCGCCATCAACGTTTCGGGTGACATAATCTTCTAACCAAGCGTCAACTTGCGCTTGGGTAGGCATAGTCGTTTGACCATTTGTCGATCTAAGTAATAGGTTGTCAATTTCGTTACTAATATTACCGACATTATCTGTTTTTTCTTTGATTTGATCTAAATTGGTAATAAACCAAACTTGTTGCGGAAGAATGCCTTGATTACTTTTAATTGCCATCACATCTTCAATAACACCCGCAATAACAAAGTTATTATTATTTAATGTTACTTGTTTACCAATAACAGACTTAACACCAGCAAAAGCACTTTGCCAAAGGCTGTTCGATATCCACACGGATTTTTCTGGCGACTCTATAGTAACGCTATTTCCAAGTAATAATTGGCTACCCAAAACGGAAAGAATATTATGAGATGCATCATAGCGAGTGGTTGCAAAGGTAGTGTTATTGACAACTATATCTTGCTCTGAAGGAGCGATACCTGCCCACTCCCCTAGATCGCCAAACTTTTCACTAAAATCAGCTAAGCGATTCATGTTCCAGTAGGAAACACTTAAGGTCTCTGACATATTAAAACGATAATCAAGTGTTTGCAGTGATGCTTCATCCTTGATGCCTTGTAAAGGTTGATATAACAAGGTTGAAGAAATTGAAATAACACTTAAGACGGCCCCTAACGTTAAACCAAGTGTCAAAATTAACGGTACACTTAAACGCGGCAGTGAAAATACTCGTGTTATGCCTTGAATTAATGCTTTTTTATATAAGCTCATGCAACCCCCTGCAATGACTCTTCGTTTTGCCCCGTTTTTATTTCTGAAACAATCTGACCATCTAGCAGCTGGATTTGACGACTTGCGCAACGTGAGTAACGGCTATCATGGGTAACCATAACGATGGTTGCGCCTTCTTTATTTAATTGTGCTAATAGTGACATCACTTGGTCGCCATTTTTACTGTCTAAGTTACCTGTTGGTTCATCAACTAATATCAAATCGGGCTTGCCGACGAGGGCACGAGCGATAGCAATGCGTTGCTGCTGTCCACCAGAAAGTTGATTAGGACGATAATGCTGGCGATGTAACATATCAACTTGTGTTAATACTTCTTCTACTCTTTGTTTTATTTCGTTTTTATTACAACCCCTGTGCTCTAGTGGTAAGGCAACATTTTCAAACACTGTTAGGTTGTCAATTAAATTAAATGATTGAAAAACATAGCCAATGTGCTCATTACGAATTTGTGTACGTTGATCTACCTTTAAGTCTATAGTAGCGATATTGGCGAGTTGGTATTCACCTTCACTGGCTGAGTCCATCAACCCCATAATTGAAAGCAATGTTGATTTACCACAACCTGAAGGGCCTGTTATAGCAACAAATTCACCTTGGTTTATTTCTAAACTAACACCTTGTAAGGCATGGGTCTCGATTTGTTGGCTATCGTAACGTTTGTGAATATTTGACATGGTAACTACATTTTTCATAATGATTTCCTTGATTTTTTATCTGCTGTTTCGTTTCATTGCTGCATTGATATCGATAATGATATAACGATGGCTTTATTATTTTCGATTTAAAATTTGATGTTGACTTAATGGTTTATAGTCAGCTGCTGATACTTTGAATACCTCTGGGTATCACTGCTTACTAACTGTTCACCTACTTGTAGGCCTGAATTAATGATTAGTTTGTTTTTTGATAGCTCACCAAAGGTGACGTCTCTTTGAGTTAACAAGTTACTGCTGTCGCGAACAAATAGGCTTTGTTTACTACGTGGACGAAGGCCTGGTACTTGGGGGATGTAGTTAGTACCTTGTTGATGTTTCACAAAAACTTGTGCTGAGATAGACAGTGCAGGGCGCGCATTAGACGTTAATAGCTCATCAATAACCGCTTCAGCTAATACCGAGCCATTACTAACAACACTTTCAATGCGAGTAATATGGCCTTTGATGATGCCTTTTTGTGTATCTATTAAAACAGGCGCATTAATATCTATTTGGTCTGCTTGGTTTTGTGGTAAACGTAAACGCGCAATTAACTCCTCATCACTGCCTACTTTTGCTAAGGATTGACCTAGTTGCACACTTTGGCCTAATTCTATCTCTAAGGTCTGTAATGAACCACTTATGCCAGCCTTGACTTTCATATCGTCAAGCTGTTGCTCAAGTAAGTCCACTTGCGCTTGTTGTTGTTTGATGGTGATATCTCGTTGAGTTAGTTGATGACCTTGCATTTCAATGAACTGCTTGTATTTTTTCTTTTCAAAACCAAGTTTTTTACTTTCTTGTTTAACGGCTAGTTTGGCACGTTGTAATTCAATTTTTGAAGAGACACCAAGGTCCATCAGGTTCTTATTAACTGACAATTCAAGCTCTGCCTTTTCTATTTCAGCTTCGATATCGGCAATACGACCTTGGTAGTTTAATCGTTCACTTTGTTGCTCATATTTAAATGCTTCTCTTTGTGCTAATTGCTGAGCAAGTTGACCATTGGCTGCATTTACTTCCTGCACTAATTTAGGATTGGCTAAGTGTAAAATGATGGTCTCTGGTGTAACCTTAGTGCCTGGTCGAACTAAAATATCTGATACCTTACCTAGTGCAGGAGCGGTTAATAAACGCTCTCTTGCTGAGGCAAGCTCGCCATAAGCATTTGCATAAATATCTAAGTCACCTTTTTGCACGGTTACAAAACTCAATTGATTCAAAGCGACCGATTTTGTTGCTTTGCCACTGACACTGTAACCCGCGTAACTCATCAATAAAGTAAAGCTGGCGACAGCAGTCCATTTTTTCCAAGGTTGCTTTTTAGCGAGTGCAATTTTCATGTGTTTTTCACTTTTAATTTTTCTGATTACTTTAGTTAATGAAATATCTATGCCAAAACTATATTTGTAGCAAAATCATTGTGTTATGTTTTTGTTGTGGCTTGGTAGGTAAATTACTGTTCGGTTTTAACTGGGCAATGTTCGAAAGTGATTTTTCTCTTGTCTGTTATACGCTTTCGGCTGTAATGCTGTGTAATATTACTCGTTTATTAATTGAGGTAAATTATCAAGTAAGTAATACGGAATTAAAGTGTCGAGGTAATGTTAACAATAGGAATAAAGTTTTTAGTTTTCTTAAGTGAATAAGACGTCGTTTAGCGGTAATATAATTATGATTTATGTGACACCATACAATGCTTAACATCGCGTGGAGCGTACAACTATATCAACCTGAGTTTAGGTTATTTAGCAATTTAATGAATTATAAGGTGCAGAGCCTAAATGATGACAGCACAGTTACCGATAACTATTAGTATTAAAAGTGAACTCGTTGATAAGTTTCCCAAAATGCCATCTATTATTAATAAACTTGAGGCTCAGTTTAATTTCCATACCTTAACGGCCAACTGGTACGGTGATGAAGAGCATATTTTGCTGATTCAGCTTTTGTTAGATATACCTGCGGGCTTTATGAAAAGCCAAGAAGAACTTAAGTTTCTTGCAACCGATACTTTTCAAATTACTCATTTTTCTGATGATGTAATGTGCAAGTTCAATGAAAGAGCACAGCAGTTGTTTTGTCATATTGCCCTGACGGACTCTGAACTTGAGTTACTTGAAAAACAAAGCAAATTATTAACTGGTTTTTTACAGGCTAAGTTGCATAAAGTGCTAAATTTAATTGCGAAACAACAATCACTGACAAGTATCTAATTGAGAACACGACCTTAATATATGGCTATTAACACGACACGGTTAGATCGTTTGATTAGCGAATTATGCCAAATTAATCGAAAACATGTACGTTTGGTTCTGGCGCAGAAACGGATTTATGTTGACGGTATCTTGGCGAAGGATATTGCTCAGATTGTTGATCAATTTTCACATGTTGTGATGGATGATAAGGTTTTACAGGCTAACCAACCGCATTACATTATGCTCAACAAACCTGTTGGTGTGGTTTGCGCAACGAAAGATGACAAACATAAAACGGTAATTGATTTACTTACCACACAGTTTGATCAAGAAATTATTGATAGCTTGCATATAGTAGGGCGGTTGGATTTAAATACTTCAGGTTTGGTATTGTTAACCAATGATAGTCGTTGGTCAGAGCGATTAACCTCACCAGAGCATAAAGTGGCTAAATGTTATTTTGTTTCCCTTGCTAATCCGATGACAAATGAATATATCTCAGCTTTTGCTAAAGGCATGTATTTTGATTATGAAAAAATAACGACGCAACCAGCAATACTTCGTATTATTTCTCCGCTTGAGGCGGAAGTAATTTTAACCGAAGGGCGTTATCATCAAATAAAGCGGATGTTTGGCCGTTTTCGTAATCCGGTTGTTGCTTTACATCGTCATGCTATTGGTCAACTTAGCTTAGATGAGTCATTAAGTTCTGGAGAAAGTAGGGCGTTAAAAGCAATTGAAGTAATCAATATAAGTGATTAAAAACCAGCCATAAAAGTGTGTGTTTGTGCTAACATTTAGATATTACTAAGAACAATATAGACACTCGCAATTTAGTCTTGCTTGGGTATAATGGTTTACGGTTAAAAGTTGTTTCTTAATGTAATGGAAAAGTTAAATGAATAAATTGTCGTTATTGGTATTGCCTGTTGTTGTCCTGTTGACAAGTTGCTCAAGTGTTAATAATGCTTGTGAAGATGTCACTTTAGCCTCTGAACAAATTCAAGAGTGTCAGGCTCTGCATAAACGAATTATTAATGCCAAAGGCGATATACTTATTCGTACTGAATTAGAACGTCGCTACCAACAGGATTGTATTGATATTCGTTATTATCGTGATGAGCGCCAAGCCGCTATTTGTGGTAATAAACATAAACTTAAAGAAATTAAAAAATCGGCTAAAGCTGAATCGAAACAATAAGTTGGTACAAGCCTGTCAAATTATATGTTTATCAAGTATCAAATAAGTGCGTGAACTAAGTAACTAAACGGTATGGTAATTTTGAAAGCAGAGAATCAGCAACCTAATGGTAAAAAAACCTCAGCCCAGCGAATACGTGCAAAAAAAGCAAGTATTACTGAGCTACATGGTGAAATTGATTTTCTAGAGAAAGAAAATGTTGATTTACAAGCGCGTTATACCGCCTTATTTAAATTAAATCAGCTATCACAAGAGTGTTATGACCTTGATAGCTTTTACCCGCAAGTTCATAACACTATTGCCTCTTTAATGACCGCAAAAAACTTTTTTATTGTTTTATATGATCAAACGTTTGATACCTTAGAGTTTGCTTACTATATCGATGAAAAAGATGTAAAACCACCAGGTATCATTGACTATCAAGATTATGAAGGCTCATTTACTAATTTAGTGATTGAGTCCAAACAGCCGTTATTATTAACGCCTGAATTAGAAAAGCAGCTTTTTGATAATTATAAAATAAAGCAATTCGGTGCTCGAGGGACTGACTGGTTAGGTGTGCCGTTACTGCAAAATGGTCTAGTGATTGGTACCATTACGGTACAAAGTTATGATGAAAAAATCCGCTATAGTGAAAGTGATCTAAACCTTCTTACTTTTGCCGCTCAGCACATCGTTGGTGCCATGGTACGTTTGCAAGATCAGCAGCGTTTGAAAAATGCGGTTAATGCACGTACCAAAGAATTAATGGCACAAATTCGTGAGCGAGAAAAATCTGAACTATTACAAGAGTCTTTGTATCGCATCTCGGAGTTAACGACCGACATTGAGTTAAATATAGATGCCTTCTACAGCAAGGTTCATAATATTATTGGCCAACTGATTAATGCTAAAAATTTCTTTATTGCCAAATACGATAAAGAGTCGGACACCTTGCATTTTTCTTATTTTGAGGATGAAAATTCCACTAATTTAGCAAGGGACTTTAAACCAAGAAAGCTCTCAAATCGTTTTTCTGAATTGGTATTGCGTCGTCGTGAAACCGTATTACTGACATATCAAGAAATGATGAGTTTACACCTAGAGGGTGAAACTAAAAAACCACAAGATGATATACATTCGTGGCTTGGTGTGCCGTTAATTTATTCAGGGCAACTATTGGGAGTAATGGTTTTACAAAGTTATGATTATAAGACCACTTATAATCAACAAGATGCAGAGTTACTCAATTTTGTCTCAAACCATGTTTCTGCAGCAATTAAACGCCGTGAATTAGCTGACTTTGAACGACGCAGTCATGAATTACTTGAACAACAGGTTAAGTTACGGACTTTGGCCTTAGAAGATGAAATCACACACCGTAAGCAGGCAGAAAAACAACTAAAACATACTGCTGCACATGACAGTCTTACCGGACTTCCAAACCGGACGGTGTTTCTTGATTTGCTTAATCACGCGATAGCTTGCGCCAAAAGAAAAAATGACTTTTCTTTTGCGGTACTCTTTTTAGATTTAGATCGTTTTAAAGTCGTGAACGATAGTTTAGGCCACCATGCCGGCGATATCCTGCTGAAAATTATTGCACGTGAGCTGCTTGCTATCGTGCGTGACAAAGATACCGTTGCCCGTTTAGGTGGTGATGAGTTTGTCATTTTAATTGAAGATTTGAGCTCTAAGAATGAAGCTTTTGATGTCGCACAGCGGATTACTGCATTTCTTCAGCAACCATTTACCATTGATAATCAGTTAGTTTATACCGGGACTAGTATTGGTATTTCATTTAGCAATACCCGCTATGATAATGCCAACACTATGTTACGTGATGCTGATACGGCTATGTATCATGCTAAAGATAATGGCCGAGGCCGTTATGAAGTATTTGATGCCAGTATGCATCAAAAAGTACAAAATGCCTTAAGCCTTGAAGCTGATATTCGCGAAGCTATTGATTGGCAGGAGTTTATCCCTTATTTTCAGCCTATCTTAAAACTCGATAATCTAGAGCTTAAAGGTTTTGAAGCACTTGCACGTTGGAAAAGTACTAAGCGTGGTTTTGTTTACCCCAATGACTTTATCCCATTAGCCGAAGAGACGGGCTTGATCCAAGCCATTGATATTCAAATTATTGAAAAAGCTTGTCAACAATTGAAAATTTGGCAAGATGATTTAGGTTGTGATGACCTTTATATCAGCTGCAATTTATTTTCGAAGCAATTTTTTAGCACAAGTTTGCCGCAAGATATTGAAAGAATATTGAATGAGACAGGGCTTGCTCCTCGCAATCTACGTGTTGAATTAACTGAGCGTGCTTTGTTAGAAAATGCTGAAATAGTACTAACCAATATGCAAGCGCTTAAAAATATGGGTGTTAAAATATTACTAGATGATTTTGGCACTGGTTATTCTAGTTTAGGGTACTTACATCGATTCCCTATTGATGTATTAAAGATAGATCGCTCTTTTATTAGTAATGTTCATGAGCATGATAATCACCGTGCTATTATCAAAACCATTGTCGATTTAGCAACTAATCTGCAAATGGCAACCGTAGGAGAGGGCATTGAAAATTTAGCTGACGCTCAATTATTACAGCAAATGGACTGTCAATATGGGCAAGGTTATTATTTTTCCAAGCCGATGTCTCCACAGAACACCACTGATTATATTATTCAGAAATTAACTAAATAACCCCTGTTAACAACCTGTAAAACAACACTTTCCAGTATATAGTACTGCGTTATTGGTGTTTTACCATATAAAATTCAACAAAATACCGAAAATAACCAGCACATTCTGTGGCTGTTTATCTAGAATGCACTCATAAATTATATATTGTCATTTACTAGTAATATTTTTTATTCATAGTAAATTCGACTATAACTAAAGCAGAAATTAACCTGCTCGCATCTGAGGAAACAGCCATGCTTTTTACTGGTTCATTGATTACTGATTGTCCAATAAGACAAAAGATTCGCGAATTCTACCGCATTGACGAAAATATTGCCGTTGATCACATTTTACCTGCCGCTGAAGTAAATGTTAGTGCACGAAGTCGTGCCTGGGAACGCGCACGTAAAATGGTTTTGCAAATTCGTCAAGATCAAGAGGGCAATGGTGCTATAGATGCGCTACTTAATGAATATTCATTATCTTCAGAAGAAGGTGTGGTATTGATGTGTCTGGCCGAAGCACTATTACGTGTGCCGGACAAACATACTCAAGATGAACTTATCCGCGACAAAATCTCACAAGGTCAATGGACCAATCACCTAGGTGCCAGTGACTCATTATTTGTAAATGCTTCATCATGGGGGCTATTACTTACTGGCTCTATGGTTGATTACGCTGATAAGCGTAAAAAAGATCATTTTGGATTATTGAAAAAAACGGTTGGTCGTTTAGGTGAACCAGTTATTCGTAAATCGATGAACTATGCCATGAAAATCATGGGTAAACAGTTTGTTATGGGGGAGAACATTAAAGCCGCTACGGTACGCGCAGCCACTAAAGAACAGCAAGGATATGTTTATTCATACGATATGCTAGGTGAAGGTGCTCGTACTATGGCAGATGCTGATAAGTATCTAAAAGCTTATGCCGATGCTATTGATGATATTGGCGAGGTCGCTGTTAAGTCGGGTAAAAATGACCCGCGTAAAGTGCCAGGTATTTCCATTAAATTATCTGCCATTCACCCGCGTTATGAGTTTTCTCATAAAGGCCGCGTGATGGAAGAGTTAGTGCCTAAGTTAAAGGCCTTATGTTTACAGGCTAAGCAGTACAACATTGGTTTGACCGTTGATGCTGAAGAATCTGAGCGTTTAGATATATCTCTCGATGTTATTGAAGCGGTATTTACTGATAGCGAGCTTGGTGATTGGCAAGGCTTTGGTTTAGCACTACAGGCTTACCAAAAGCGTGCTATTTTTGTGGTTGATTGGTTACGTGACTTAACACTACGTACTAACAGAAAAATGATGGTTCGTTTAGTAAAGGGCGCTTACTGGGATACCGAAATTAAAAATGCCCAAAAAGATGGTCTAAAGCATTTTCCTGTATTTACGCGTAAGTCATCTACAGATGTTTCTTACCATGCTTGTGCTAATAAACTACTAGAATATCGAGATACAATTTACCCGCAATTTGCTACTCACAATGCTTATACAGCAGCTACGATTGTAGAGCTAGCAGGCGATGACAAAGCCGGTTTTGAGTTTCAATGTTTACATGGCATGGGTGACTCTTTATATGATCAAATTGTTAAAGAGGATGACATTCAGTGTCGAATCTATGCACCTGTTGGTTATCATGAAGACTTACTTGCTTACTTGGTACGCCGTTTATTAGAAAATGGTGCTAACTCATCATTTGTAAATGCTATTGTTGATGAAAGTCAGCCGGTAGAGTCACTATTAGAAGATCCTGTTGAGAAGACTCAGCGCTTAAAAGCTAAATATAATAATCAAATCATCATGCCAATTGACCTTTACCAAAATGAAGGTGAGAAAGGCCGTGATAACTCAAAAGGTTTAGACTTAACAGACATCAATGACTTAACACCGTTAAAAACGTCGTTAGATACTTGGTATGTTGATAACTTACTCAATAAAAATGATGTGCCTGAAGGGGCAAATGCGGTAAGAAATCCTGCAAAGCGTAGCGAAATCATTGGTTTCCAGAAACATCTAAGTCATGATGAAATGATGGTGATGATAGCTGATGCTGAAACAGCATTTAGCACTTGGTCAAAAACACCCGTAGCAGAACGTGCAGAATTATTATGCCGTATCGGTGATATTTTAGAGCGTCATATGGATGAGCTTATTGCGCTTTGTATTAAAGAAGCCGGTAAAGTTGCACAGGATGGTATTGATGAAGTACGTGAAGCAGTTGATTTTTGTCGTTACTACGCTGCCCGCGCCGTTAAATTAAGCGAAGATGATCGCCTAGAAGCCCGTGGTGTGGTGTTATGTATCAGCCCTTGGAATTTCCCTTTAGCTATCTTCTTAGGCCAAGTTGCCGCAGCTATTGCTACCGGTAATACTGTATTAGCAAAACCTGCAGAGCAAACGGGTTTAATTGCCATGCGTACTATGGAGCTAATGGAATCAGTTGGCTTACCTAAGCATGTAGTACAAATTGTTATCGCTCGTGGTAGCGCTGTAGGTAAAACGATTATTCCAGACAGCCGTATTCAAACTGTTATGTTTACTGGCTCAACAGAAACAGGTACTCATATTTCTCAAACACTTGCTGAGCGTGGTGGTGATCAAGTGCCATTGATTGCTGAAACTGGCGGTCAAAACTGTATGGTTGTTGATTCAACCGCTTTACCAGAGCAAGTCGTTGATGATGTTATTTCATCAGGCTTCCAAAGTGCGGGACAACGTTGTTCGGCATTGCGAGTACTCTTCTTACAAGAAGATATTGCTGACGGTGTTATTGAAATGCTACAAGGTGCCTTAGCTGAGTTACATATTGGTAATCCTGCTAAATTGAGTACAGATATTGGCCCAGTAATTGATCAAAAAGCCCTTGATGCACTTAATGCTCATAGCGATTATATGGAGTCACATGGTAAATTATTATATAAATGTGAATTCTCAGATGAAGTAGAAGATGAAAATGGCCACTTCTTCTTTGCACCGCGTTTATATGAAATTGATGATATCAGTGTACTTAAACAAGAAGTTTTTGGTCCTTGTGTACATGTAGTTCGTTTTAAAGGCAATGAAATTGAGAGTGTTGTTGATAAAATCAATGGTACAGGCTTTGGTTTAACTATGGGTATTCATACGCGTATAGAGCAAAGAGCAATTGAATTAGCCAAATTATCACGTGCGGGTAACATATACATTAACCGTAATATGATTGGCGCTATTGTAGGTGTTCAACCATTTGGTGGTCGCGGCCTTTCTGGTACAGGCCCTAAAGCAGGTGGTCCAAACTACCTAACTCGCCTAGTTAAAGAGAAAGCAACACCAGATGAAAGTAGTTTTAACTTCCTCGCAAGCAAAATTGCTACTTTAACGGGAACAGCATCAGAAAACCATGAAGCTACCCATATAATGGATAAAGCAAACTGGGCAGAGAAAGAATGGCGCTCAACAGAGTTAAATACACGTATCTCATGTGTTCGCCAGTTACTTGCAAAAATTGCGCATGTTGAAATTGTTGATGATTTGGCGGATGATTTAAATCTTACATTAGCCTCTGCACGTTCACAGCTGATTGATATTGAAAAACGCTTGAAAAAACCAGAGCAACTGCCTGGTCCAACAGGTGAATCTAATATTATTTATCTGGAAAATCGTGGCAATATTATTTGTTATGCCGATGAAAAAGTAAGCTTTAATTTTTGGGTTCAATCTATTGTAACTGCGTTAGCTACTGGTAATACGGTAATTACTGTTGTTTCTGACTTATTTTACCAAGAAGCCTTAGCGTTTAGAGATAAGTTTATTGCAACAGGTGCTGGTGATGATGTTTTCCAAGTTGCTAAACAATGTCACTTAGAAACTATGCTTAAACATCCAGCCTTATCTGGTGTCGTGGTAGACAGTAATTGTGAAAGTAAACATTATATTAGTGATAGATTAGCACAGCGTCATGGCGCAATTTTACCGGTAATCAGCTCTGAATATTTTGATAACTTGATTCAGCGTTTAATTACGGAAAAAACCATTAGTATCGATACCACAGCTTCAGGTGGTAATACATCACTAATGACTATGGTTGAAGAAGACTAAATGGGTTAAATCCCTCCATGGCTTAACTTTAGCTAAAGAATGTTAAGCCAAATTAGCTAAATAAAAGGGCGAACTAATACGTTAAAGTATGGTTCGCTTTTTTTTGCTTCTTAAACTGTATTAGCTATGGCAATATGAGCTAAACCCCATATGAAGTAGTGTTGATATGTCTGATAACAAAACAAAAGCCTTGGATCGTATTGATTTATTGATTTTATCTACCTTACAGGCTGATGGTCGAATCTCAAATGTTGATTTGTCTAGAAAAGTAAATCTTAGTGCTAGCCCTTGTTTAGATCGTGTTAAGCGACTGGAGAAAGAAGGTTATATTGAAGGCTATGGTGCATTTTTAAATGCCAGTAAACTAAACTATGGTATGACCGCTTTTGTTCAAGTGACTCTTAGCAGCACAACATCAGAAACTTTCAAACTTTTTAAAAAAGAAGTGGTTACCATTAAAGAAGTGGTTGAGTGTCATCTAATTGCGGGGGGATATGACTACTTACTAAAAATCAGATTTGCTAATATGGCAAGTTACCGCCTAGTTTTGGAGGAGATAGGTGACTTACCTGCTATATCCCAAACCAGTACCTATGTAGTTTCAGAGCATGTTAAGTCAGATAGCGGTGTTCCTTTTGCTTAATTAGTAAGTCAGCGTTGTTAAGCTGGCAGAGTTTTGCTATATATTTAAAGAGCTTAGATTTAGTCATGCTAGTTCCATTAATGAGTTGGTGATTTAGCAAGTAAAAATGATCACATAGTCAGTGAAATTGGTATAAATACACTTCAAAGGATGAATATGAACGCACATGATTATGCATTACAAGCTAGCGGCTCGTTTGCTTTGCCAGATGCCTGCTTTAAAGTAAAAGCATTAATGGCAGATGAAAACTCTGAAATATCTGATTTTGCGGATATTATTGGTATCGATCCTTCAATGACCTCACGTTTATTGCAAATAGCCAATAGTGCTATATATAACTTCCCAGGTGAAATTAGTACTATCTCTCGCGCCATAACTATTATTGGCACGCAAGCTATTTATAACATGATGCTAGTTGATGTTGCCGCTTCGGCATTTAAACATTTTGAAAATCAAGCTATCGATTTAAAACGCTTTTGGCGTATGAGTGTATATTGTGGTTTAGCCTCTAAAAATCTTGCGATCAGTGCCGGGATTCGTGATATAGAGCGATTATTTGTTGCTGGCTTATTGCAAAATTTTGGAGAATTGTTAGTAGCGAAAATAAGCCCTGAAATCGCTCAGTGTTGTGAAAAATATAATAAAAATCAGCTTCCTTGGCCGTTGCAAGAGTTGGCATTAGGCTTTACATATACTGATATTTCCGCCGATTTATTAAAAATATGGCAACTTCCTGAAAAAATTATTCTACCTATCAGACACTTCAATGCAGCTTCAAGTATTGAAATTAATAAAGATGTCAAAATCTTAAACCTAGCCTCTCGATTAGCCTTAATTGACAGTCACAGTGAAGAGTTTTTGTATGAGGATATTATTGATGAATCATTATGTCGTCCGCTAGGACTTTGCTCTGATGACATAATTCAAGCTGCTGAGTTTGCGGAAAAAGAAGCAACAAGTATTTTATCTATTATGAATCCTAAACTTTTCTCTAAGTAACATAGAAAGTAAATATCTACATTCAATCTGAAAGTCATGATTAATCAATAGGTTGAATTTAGGTTCTTTCTTTCTGGAACTTCAACTTGAAATATTTCTCGGTAAGCTTGGTTAAAGTCAGCAATATTATGTTTGTCCAAATACCGTGTATGGGCCTGATAAAAATCAGGGCTCCGATAAAGCTGTTGTAGTGAGGTATTAATTTCCCTGATAGTTCGCTCTCCTATTGGGCCTTTATTACAAGCAATATAACCAATAATATAACTAGGTGAGCCAACTACTTTAACTGACTCAATCATTGCCGGTGTTTTTAAACCGTTAAGGACTCTATTAACGCTTACAGGATAGTCAATCATATAGTCAATACGACCTTTCATCAGCATTTTTATAAGGGATAAGGTGGATTGGCTACCACTTCTTATCATTAGGTTATGCTTATCTAATTGGGCAATCTGATTATCTAAAAAACTCCCCAAAGAGCGGCCTTTATTAACACCTAATGTATAGGTAGATTTTCCGGTAAACAAGGATGGCAATGATATTACTTCATTGTTTTGGTTTAAGGCATTTGAAGGCATTATTTTAGACTTTGCCCCCTTTTTAGAATATAAGCGTAAACCTAGGGCAATGTTAAGCGGTGAGCTGTAAATATTATCTTTTAAACGAGCATCCGTTTTAACTCTGTTGGGGGAGCAACTGTTAGGAAGCTTTTTTAACAACCTAGTAATACTTGAGCGCTGGGCAAACTGAATATTAAATTGATATTGGGGTAAAGAATCCATTAACATACGGGTAGTATCTATTACTATTGAGTCAGGAATATTAGTCTTTTTAGCTAACATGACTAAGTCTTCTTCAGTACTGCTCAACCAATAAATTTCATTTTTGTGCTCACTTTTTCCGCTATGACAATAAAAAGAGATAAAATAAAAAATGATTAACAAAGTTTTCATAAAAAGTCTGACCTGTAATTTATATAAAGCTGATTCTGGCCTGAATACGTTACACACTTTAACTGCATAAAAATCGATACACTTTACTTCTTATATCGCTCGAGAATATACTCAATACTACTGTTAGTTTTGCTTAATAAATGCAAAGCTAAAAACAAGACAAAGCAAGTAAAGCTTGTTAGCATCAAAAGTTCAGTGTTAACACGTTATCATAATAATTATAAAAAGGGTAAGTATGTCGGCTTCTAGAGAGCACTTCAGCTCGCGTATTGGATTTATTTTGGCTGCCGCAGGCTCTGCAGTAGGTATTGGAAATTTAGTTGGTTTTCCGGTTAATGCCGCTAAAAACGGTGGTGGTGCATTTCTAATTATGTATGCATTATTTGTCTTCCTTATTTGTCTACCTGTCATGATTGCCGAAATGGCAGTTGGCCGTAATACTGCAAAAGAACCTGTTGGAGCGTTCAAAAGCTTAAGCCAAGGTAGTAAACTTTGGGGAGCCGCTGGGTTTTTAGGAGTGTTAACCCCCTTTATGATTGCGGTATTTTATATGGTGATCACTGTTTGGATTTTTGGTTACATTGCGCTAACCCTTACAGGCCATTTAGATTACTTGGCTAGCGGAGCAGGTTTTGGTGAGTTTATTAATAGTCCTTATTTGTACCTTGCTTTAATCGCTGTTGCCGGAATTGTCAGCTTTATTCTTGCTGCGGGAGTAAAAGATGGCATTGAAAAAGCAGCTAAGACGTTAATGCCAACCTTGTTTGGTATGCTCATTATAATGGTTATCTTTGTCTTAACGCTTGATAATGCCATGGCAGGAGTTACCTTTTTTATAATCCCTGATATTACGAAAATAACTCCAAGCGTAGTTAATGGCGCTTTATCTCAGGCATTTTTCTCATTGTCTTTAGGTATGGGCATATTATTGACCTATGGCTCTTATATATCTAAAGAAACCAATATACCTAACTCTGCTAAGTTAGTAGCAATAACAGATACTGCAGTGGCCTTTGTTGCGGGCTTAATGATTTTACCTGCGGTTTTTTCATTTAACCCAAATGTTAACCCTAGTGAATTAAGTGATAGCTCCGTATCACTAATTTTTACTTTTTTACCTAAGATATTTTTAGCGTTACAGGCTTCTCTGGGGTATTTTGGCGCTAGTGCAGTGGCTGCCTTTTTCTTTTTATTAGTGTTCTTTGCAGCGATAACCTCACTTGTCTCTATCATTGAAGTACCTGTTTCTTACTTGGTAACAGAAAAGTGTCAAAGCCGTAAAAAAGCTCTCGGTTATTTATCTGTTACTGCGGGGTTATTAACTTTATTCGCCATTGCCTCGTTTGGCATGGTGTCATTTTTTACTGAGTTTACCTCATATGCGGGTGGTACTAAGTCATTTTTTGATATTGTCTATGATGTATTTTACGACACCATTTTACCGCTTAATGGCTTCTTAGTATGTGTCTTTGTTAGTTACCGTTGGAAGAATAAAAACTTGTCTGAAGAGTTGAGTATTGGTAATACAAACTATAAAGGCTCATGGGTTGAGAAATATATTAACTTCTCTTTGGGGACCTTTATTCCAGCAATTGTGTTACTTATCTTTATTAACACCGTCGCCACTAAGTTTTTTGCAGTAAGCTTATTTGGTTTCTAGTGAATAGCTTGGTTTTGAATAAAATAGTTAACTGATTTAAGCGCTCAATGGTAACATTGGGCGTTTTTTAATATTAACCCTTTTTGATAGCAGAGCCATGATAGAACATATTATCTCCACCGATTTTACCGATGCACAACGATTATTTCATGGTCGTGGACATGCATACCCCAATTTAAGCCATGTTAATATTGATTGGTTGTCACCTGTTATTCTGATCACTTTATACCAAGCTGTTGATAGGGAGTGGCTTACAGAGAAAGCCGCTTCATTAAAAACATTGATACAGGAGTGCCGCTCTGTACAGGTGCAGCACCGGTATGAAAAGTTTGCTCCTACTGAATTGTTATTAGGTGAGCCCATAAGTAATACCATAGTGAGTGAGCAAGGACTTAATTATCATATTGAGTTTGGTAAAGCGCAAAACTCTGGTTTGTTTTTAGATATGAGTAATGGGCGTAGGTGGTTAAGGGAGCAAGCTAAAGATAAAAACGTATTAAACCTTTTTGCTTATACTTGCGCTTTTTCTTTAAATGCCATTGCTGGTGGTGCAACTAAAGCGGTTAATATTGATTTAAGTAAAGCATCATTGAGTAAGGGCAGAGAAAACCACCAACTTAATGAGTTAGCAAAAAAGCAGGGAAAACAAGTTATTTTCGAAGGTGTTGATATTTTCAAATCCAACAGCAGAATTAAAAAATATGGTCCTTATGACATTTTAGTTTGCGATCCACCTTCATTTCAAAAAGGTAGTGTTAATATCGTTAGGGACTACGCAAAAATAATTCGACGTATTCCACAATGGTTGAGTCCGGGCTCAAGTTTGATGTTGTGTTTAAACTCCCCTGATTTAGACGAAGAATTTTTAAAGGCTGAAGTGGCCCGCGAATGTCCTGATTGTCACTTTGAAGAGCGTCTTGATAACCCCGAAGTATTTAAAGAAGCTCACGAAGGTAAAGGTCTTAAAGTATTAATTTTTACTTATCAACCTAACTAGCCTAGTGACTGATATTTGACTGATATTTGACTGATATATAATTGATAGGCGACTTGATTTATTTTGTTGCTCTAATGCGCCAAAAACGAGCAAACCTTGGTATGCCTGCTCTTGTTAGGCCATTATATTTAAAAGTGATGATAGTGCCTATATCCGGCGGATTAGCACGTTGGTAATCACTAAAGCCTGTGCCTATTTTAAAAACAATCCCTTCTGCCGTTTTGACTTCAATTGCGCCAAGTTTCCCTTGATACTTACCTTTTCCTTTTGTATGAGCAATGATGGTGGCTTCTGCATCTTGATGTTTTTTTAGCTTCATTAGTGCGGAGTTGCGACCCTCCTGATAATGTGCACTAGCAAGGTGAAGCATAAGCCCTTCACCTTGCGCTGCGATGACGGTATTTAACTTGATATCAAGTTCATTTATGCTGTTAAGTTGTACTTGGCTGATCATTGCTAAATATGGGGAAGCTACCTGCAGTACCAATGATTGCATATGGTGTATACGTTCAGTAAAACTTCCTGGATGTTTTGGTAAATCAAACATCATAAAGCGTATGTTTTTCCAGCAGCTTATATTCTCTATTTTTTCTGGCCTATGTTTACTTACGCAAGATAGTAGAGCTTGAAACTTGCCTCTATCAAGCCATAGCTCACCATCGATAGGAAATGTCGGCCAATGCTGAGTGAACCAAGTCGGGCTATTTATCAGGTTCCCTTGACGAGTGAGAAACTGTTTACCATTCCAATAACCACGCACACCATCGAGTTTTTCTGAGACAAAATATTGACTAATGTCGGTAACTTGATGGTAGTTAATACCATGTTGTATCTTTGGTTTTGATATTTGGTCATTATGCGATACCTGCTGTGCGATTGGATGCGAAATTGACGGGCCACTAATAATTAAGAAAAGGCAAATAATGCTCCGTATGCATAGAGTATTCATCACTAAGCTCCTTGTGATGTGCATTGGTAAAAATTAAAGTTTAGTCTATATTTGAGAAATGGATACCTTTAGTCCATGACTAGGTAAACTTAACTTAGCAAGGATGCTAATATGAAATACACCTCTAGTTCTCTGTGTTCTCCTCTGCTCATACTCGTTATCATCTTGAGTTATAGCACTTCCTTACAGGCTAAAAAGCGTTGTAAACCTTTCCTTGAAAAGCTTCACAAAGTACAAGCTCAACAGCGAAATAGCTATTCTTTAAAACGTGGGCAAAGCTTACGTGCTAAAGAAGATAAGGCGAGAGATAAGTGGTGGCAATGTGAAAATATGTCATTGGCGAAATTTAAAGCAAAATATGGCGGGAAAAATAAGAAAGGGAAGAAAAGAGAAAAGAAAAACAAATCGAAATATATCAGTAAAAAAGAGAATAATAAAAAGTCTCTGTCCTATGTTAACAAAAGCATACCGACGTTCAATCAAGGTAGTGCGATTGTCATTAAAGCAAAGTATCAAGGAGAGATGAGATCAGCTTGGTCGCGTTTTTATCAGCGACCAAACAAATGCATAAGTCCAAAGAGTCTGAATGTCTTTGCTTATTGCAGTGAAGATAAGTTACAACAGCAAAGTCAATTTGAGCGGCAATATATTCAATGAATAAGAGTAAACTTAAGCTTGATAGCTGGCTTTACTTTCACGGTACTGACTTATCATGCCATCAATAGCCTCTTGCTCATATGAGCGAAGGCCACTTAATAACATATGTTTCTTACCATGACCAATTACCTCACCATTTGATAACAAATCAAACTCAAGCCACGCATCACCGCGTTTACCTTCAATTGTTAAACTGGTTTTTGCAAGCTTTAGTGTTACTGATTCAGCATCAAAGGTATGTAAATCGATAGACATTGATTGGTACATTACCATAGGGCGTGCAGGGTTAATCATGACACTATTTTCAGACATTAACTTCACTAAGATATCGGGAAAGGTATGACCTGAAAAATCTACATAGGCTTTAGTTAGGGCATTAATGAAAGTAGGGTTATGAGTTGCATCGCCACTGGCACTCACACTTAGACAGGTTTTGTCTTTATTATCTTTAATGTCGTAACGATTATCAATTTTTTGAGGGAAAGTAAGGCTGACATTATCACTAACCATACCGGAAAAATCGAAGGTCATTTTTTGATGAAGCCCTGATTTAGCTATTATTATTGAAAAAAGTAAGTCACCGGGCACACAGAAACGTTTAGCTTCAGTATCATGTAGAGGATTAAAATCATTGGCAACTTGTTTGGCAAAGTCGCTACCTTGCTGGCGAGTGAAGCTGATTTCATCAGCGCTAATAGAGCAATACTCTTCGATAAACATTTCTTTTATAGACATCAGTGCAACTTTATTTTAGTTATTTTGTTTATGACCGCAGCATTCTAACAGTACTTTCGCGCTAAATCGAAAGAAAATACCTTATCCCTAACTGAGCAGACCTGTTAACCTTTGCTAAAGTCGTTAACTAATTGTTCTTTTTTTAGTTTAGTCAGATGGCGAATTTGATATTCTCTTTTACAAGCTAAGCTTTTATTATCCACCTGTTCAAGGTAAACGAGAGCAACCGGTCGCTTAGCTCGGGTATATTTTGCGCCAAGTTTACTGTTATTATGTTCGTCAACACGGCGATGGATATCTGTGGTAACACCTGCATATAAGCTATTATCGTTGCAGCGAAGTAAATAAACCCACCAAGTACTTGTCTTGTTCTGTTCAGTCATAGAAAGAGATAATTAATGTTGAAAAGTCTAATTGAATAAATGGTAAATAAAAGTGCTCGAAATTTCAAATAATATCAGTTTAGCTGACTGGGAAATAGAACTAAGTGCCATTAGAGCAATGGGGAACGGTGGTCAACGGGTAAATAAAGTGGCAACAGCAATTCACTTGCGCTTTGATATTAAACGTTCGTCTTTGCCTGCGTTCTATAAAGAGCGCTTATTGGCGTCAAAAGATAGCCGTATTAGCAAAGATGGCGTGATCATTATAAAGGCACAAAGCTTTCGTACCCAGGAAATGAATAAGGACGATGCACTCAAGCGTTTAAAAGACTTTATTCAATCAGTGATGGTAGTTCAAAAAAGTCGAAGAGCGACCAAGCCAACAAAAGGCTCAGTTAAAAGGCGCCTAGCAGGAAAGGCCAACCGAAAAGCGGTTAAGCAAACGAGAGGAAAAGTACAATTTTAAAGGGAATATTCCTCCTACTTGTTTACCATATTAAAAGCGTATTAATTGAGGTGAATAAACTAAGCTTCAATAGTCCAAGATACAACAAAAATAGAGAGTAACTATGCCAATTAGTGAAGTCGGTTCAGTACAAAAGCTTACCGCACAACTTGATAGTAATAATTTAGTGCAGTACCAATTGCCGTTAGTGAGCTTAAATGGTGATGGCACCAAACAAAGTATTGAACTGAACCCTTTAATAGGAAAAAACATAACGTTAAATTTTACCGGTAATATTGCTTGTAAACATTGTGGTAAAAATATCAAAAAAAGTTATTCCCAGGGGTATTGTTACCCTTGCATGAGCAAGCTTGCTCAGTGTGACCTATGTATTATGAAACCCGAAATGTGCCACTTTCACTTAGGAACTTGTAGAGAGCCTGAATGGGGTGAAAAAAACTGTATGGTTGATCATTATGTCTATTTAGCGAATAGCTCAGGTTTAAAAGTGGGTATTACACGCCATACACAATTACCCACACGTTGGATTGATCAAGGTGCTTGTCAAGCATTACCAATTTTTAAAGTAAGTACTCGCTTGCAATCAGGTCTGGTAGAAACAGCGCTAGCCGAATTCATCAGTGACAAAACCAATTGGCGTGCTATGTTAAAAGGTGAGCCAGAGCCTATTGATTTAAAGGCCAAAGCAGAAGAGTTAATTCCAGAAATTAGTATGCGTTTATCTAAACTTCGTCTTGAGTTTGGTAGTGATGCGGTGCAAGAGTTAAATGCTAGTGTGCAAGATATTCATTTTCCAGTAAGTGAGTACCTAACTAAAATAAGTTCTTTTAATTTTGATAAAACGTCAACAGTATCGGGTGTTTTATTAGGCATTAAAGGGCAATATTTAATTTTTGATAAAGGCGTCATTAATATGCGAAAATTTAGCGCATATCAAATAAATATTGACTATTAGTAACTTGAACTTGAGAATACCCCTCTAGTTTTAGCTATAATTAGCCAAAGAGCGAATGAATTTGCTCAATAACTTAAGATGTCGAAATTTTGACTGCTGTATTTAAGGTGAAAAGATGACCGCAGATGATTATGTAGAACAAGCCAGTGAAATTTTTGTTTTGTCCGATTCCTTTATTAGAATTAGAGAGTTAATCGATGACGAATCGTCTACCATTGATGACATTTCAGAGGTGATCCTACTTGATCCTGCCCTAGCTGGTACTGTGTTAAAGCTTTCTAATAGCCCATTTTTTAATTACCCAGGTAAAATAGATACCATCTCTAAGGCTGTTTTAGTCTTAGGTATCACAGAAGTTTACAACCTCGTTATTGCTTATTTCACCACTGAAGCTTTTAAAAAAATTGACGCCAACCAAGATTATCTCGATGAATTTTGGATTAAAAGTGTTGATTGTGCCTTATTGATGAAATTTTTAGGCACTAGTTTAGGTATTGTTCACGCAGAACGGCTATTTATTTTAGGTTTGCTGCATAATTTAGGGGAGTTGGTTGTTCACCAACTTACAGCTGAAAAGCAGAGAGCTTGCGAAAGTCAGGACCTTGAGTTATTACCGTGGGTGAAGCAGCAAGATATTTTAGGTTTTACTTTTGGACAGTGTTCTGCAGGTTTACTAAGAGAATGGCAGTTACCTTATAGCATTTTTTCGCCTATTCGAGATCAAGATATCGAAGATTTAAGCCAGTACAATGTAGAAACACAGTTATTATATGTCGCTAAGCGAGTGATGAGTAAGAACCAAGTGTTTAAGGGCAAAGATCTAGAATTTAGCGATTTATTGACCGAAGAACAGTTAGCATTACTTTGCCTCGATGAGGATATGTTAGCTAATGCGGTTGATTATTGTGACTTAGAACGTTTAGGTTTGTTATCTATTTTAAACCCTAGTGCATCTATGCTTTATTAACCGTAAACTTTGCAATTTAGCTTATAGTTAAACTTAACGATGAGCTTTATAAAAAAGCCCGATAAACTTCTGTTTGTCGGGCTTTTTATTGAATGAAAAATCCATTGTTAAAGTTTTCGAAATAATATTTAACGTGGGTTATATCGTCCTTGGCTTAATATGTTATTAGGGTCTAAGCTGTCTTTCAGTAGATTAACTGTTTGCCAAAAGTTACTCTCTTTGTTAAGTAACCATTGTTGTTGATCAATATTGAGTCGGTAAGGAACAAAACCTTTCTTCAACCCTCCATCTACCAATGCCTTTAAACAGTCATGAGCATCTTTAACTGCCTGAGGGTTACTTAAATCAAAGACAATTGGGATTGTACTATCAACACAATCATGCTTTAAGTTGGTAAAAGTAACAAAGGGTTCGATATTATACTTTGGGCAGGTTTCTCGTATAAACTCGACAAACTCACGCATTTTTTTTGCTTTCATAGTAACTAAGGGGGCATACCAAAGTAGACCACATCCATCGTCACCAGGTGATAACTTATCTTTATCAAAATGTTCTGCATCTTTATGACGCCAATAAGCGAGTTTTAAGGCGACTTTGTTAGGTTTACCTAACATTATCTCCTTTCCTTTGTTAAAAGACTTCAGTTGTTCAGCTAGCATACTTAATGGGGGGATCTTATTGATTACCCAGGATGGCAATGTATTGATGACTTTATCAGCTATAACAATATTTAAACCATTTGAATAAATGCGTTTGCATGGCAGTTGTTTAACTAGACTATCAATCTCTCTTTTTACGACTTTAACGACGGCTTTACTACCGTATATGCTGCCTACAATGGTCCAGCTAGGGGTCTTAAAGCTCTTTGCTAGTGACTTAATATCATGAGCCTTCATTACTTGATGGAGGTTATTACCATATTTTGGGGCGGCAAACATAGACAATAAACGACGTTGATCCATCAAGTTTATAGAACCAACAATTCCCTCATAATCTTGCAACACTTGCCTTATCAAAGGCACTATTCTCTCAAGTAAGGCATCATCATCGAGTTGGATGAAAAAGGAAGTGAATCCTGCTTTTTTCTTAGCTAAACGAATGGTCATTTGGCTGACAATACCTAAGTTAGACTGGGTGAATAGTCCCTCAAGGTAGGGACCCAATCCCCATTTAAATGTTTTATCAACACATTTATCTTCACTGGCATCTAATTCATTAATTGCCGACTGATAAGGAGTGCCATTAGCCCAATAGCCTTCAATACTGTTCACTGCTGTAAAGTGATCGGTATAAGGCGTAATTCCATAGCCACGTTCTAACGCATTAGCTAATATTGAACAATTAGGGCCTGCCCCGGTAACTGGCACCATATAATCATGATTATTTTGATGTAAGAAATCACTTAATTGTTGCTGAGTGACTCCTGGCTCGATGGTAACTAAGCCTAGCTCACAATCAAATTGGCTTATGTTTGTTAAGTGGCCTAGATCTAACAGAATGATATTGTTACAAAGCCCCGCGGGCTGGCTTGTGCCATAACCCCAATTATTACCAGTACTAATTGGGTATAAAGAAAAAAACAGACTTTCGTCCTTAGCGCATTGATTAGCTAAATCCAGTAAGGTTTTAATCTCGCTAACATGAGTGATTTTTATCACAGCCTTTAGCTGCCTTCTTTTATTCTCAAAGTCATTAAACCCCTCAGTTCCTTGCATATAAGGAGAAAGCTGTTGAGGGTCAAATGACAAATGAGAATCTGTTTTTAGGACACTTTTGATAAGGTTAATTAGTTTTTGTTGTGACATGGTGTGCACTTAGCGGCTATCCGCTGGTTGTGTTTTGAGATTAAGTTAAGTCTAATTTATCTAATTGTATGCAGATGTCTTTTTCAATCGTTTTATAAAGGCTTTTAAAGCCAGGTGAAAGGTTTTTCATAAAAATATCAGGGTTGATATAATAAGGGGCACGTAAACCATGATAATCAACAGGTGCACCAAGTTGTTGAAAGGTGATACCAATAAACTTCATACTACGGGCTAGCCTCGGCTCCATCATCACATAAACATGGCGGATGCCTGTGTTCATTCCCATGGTTGCTGCTGCCATATATAAACCTATAGCGATAAAAGGAAAACAACGTAATTCTGTTTCTGAATAGCTAATTTCACTAATTACCCCGATACCAGAGCCCTTATAGTTATCGGCTTTACGGCGACGAAAATCTGATTTTACGGCTAAACGTGATATTTCTGCAATTTCAGCACGATTAAACCGTACAGGACTAAGTGCTTCATTTGTGATTGAATCCATGCAATATTTTTCTATTGGCAGTAATTCATCGGGGCCACTTGTAGTCACTAAGCGCACACAGCTTGTGAAAGTTTCAGAGGGTTTATGTTTAATTAAAGAGAATATTGATTGACAATCAAACTCATCAGTTTCTTGACCGTTCTCTCTAACATCTTCAAATTCAAGTTCTTCGCAGTAAACATTATGACGAATCTTAAAGGCTTCTTCTTTTAGTTGCTGATCAGCTGCTACATAGGGTTGTAAAAATTGAGTAAAATGATCTGAAATACTATGCGCCTCTCTGCTTGCCTTTGCAGAGACAATTCTTTTGGTGATATCACCAATAACAGGCGTGTCTAATAATCGTTTATTCCAGTTCATTTTTATTCCATAGCGAAATTGTAAATAACTAGGTTAGTACCAGTATAGTCGTTAACCTAATATATCTATAATTAATAAAAAATTAAGTACTAGAGTAATATTTCGCTTACCTTGGGCTGGCTAAGGAAATCTATAGGGCTTGCTGTAGCACCATATGCACCTGATTGGAAAACTACTACATAGTCACCGACACTTGCCTTGGGTAACATAATTTTGTCAGCTAAAATATCAAGCGGGGTGCATAGGGGGCCAACAATATTTACTTGTTCAAGTTCTTTGTCATGTAGTTTATTGCCAATAGTTAATGGATAATTCTTTCGGATTATCTGACCAAAATTACCAGAATTGGCAAGGTGATGATGTAAACCGCCATCACAAACTAGATAAGTTGTACCGCGTGATATTTTTTTATCGACCACTTTACATACATAAATACCTGCTTCAGCCACCAAGTAACGTCCTAGCTCTATTATTAATTCTACTCCCTCAGTCATGTCTTTATATTCATGGATAAGGCTACTTAAATTATCTGCAATTATTTTCATATCTAATGTTTTATCATTTGCAAAGTAGGGCACACCAAAGCCACCACCAATATTTAGATAATCTATTTTTTCTTTGGTAATTTGAGTGGTCAACTCAACTAATTGCTGTGCTAATGAAAATGTTTGTTGCTGGGCTGAAATGATTGCTTCGGCATTAAGATTTTGTGAGCCAGCAAATATGTGAAATCCACGTAAATTTATTTGTTCAAATGAAAGTTCGTTAAGTATATTAGGGACTTGCTCCTCATCGATACCAAAAGGTTTTGAGCCGCCAGACATCTTCATCCCAGAAGACTTAAGCTCAAACTTAGGATTAACTCTAATGGCTATATCTGCTTTTAGTTCCAATTGCTTAGCCGCTAGCTGCACTTTTTTTATTTCACCGATTGATTCAACATGTAAAGTAACTCCACTGATTATGGCCGCTTCAATATCATCTAGAGTTTTCCCAGGTCCAGCGAAGCTGATGTTTTTGGCTGGCATGCCTGTTTGTATCGCTAGTAACATCTCTTTTTTTGACGCAACATCAAACCCTGATACCTGTCCTGCCATCAACTGCACTAAGCTAGGGTAAGGATTTGCTTTTATAGCGTAATGTAGTGATATTTCTTGGGGCAGTATATTAGCTAATTGTGACACTTTGTTGACAATCAGTTGACGGTCATAAGCGTAAAAAGGTGTTCTTGTGACGAGTTTTTCAATACTTTTTAAAGGTAGTCCACCAATAATTAACTCGTTACCTGTAGGTAAAGTGTCTTTAAGTGAGGTATTTGAAGTTGCTTGATTCATATTACAGCCAGTATTATTTAATTAGTAAAGAGCAATTTCTTTACTATATTTAGTTGTTAATTGCTTAGTATCTACTTTGCCATTAGCATTACGAGGCAATTCATCTAAAACTATTATTTGTTTAGGTATCATGTAGTTGGGTAAGTTTAGTTGACAGTGCTTGATGATAAGTTTCATTAATGATTCTTTATCACAACTGGGACTGACTATTAGCGCTAAGATGGCCTGACCAACCTCTTCAGAAGGTATCGCAATTACCGCCGCTTCCTCTACCTCTAATAGTTCTACTAACACAGACTCTAATTCAGCAGGGCTAACACGGTAACCTGAGGTTTTAATCATAGCGTCAATTCTCGAGACAAAATATAAATAGCCATCTGCATCGCGTTTTACATAGTCACCAGAAAATACTGCGAGTTCAGTGTCTTGAGTGTTGATTGCTCGTGTGGGTGTTTTTTTGAATCGCTCTTTGGTGGCGGCTGTATCTTGCCAATACCCTAAAGTAACTAAGGGACCGATATGAACCAATTCACCTACCTCATCAGTTTCACACTCACTACCATCCTCACGTAATACTAAAATTTCCGCGTGAGGAATTGCTTTACCCATTGAGGAAGGCCGATTGTCTATTTCAGCAGGGGGTAAAAACGTTGAGCGAAAGGCTTCTGTTAAACCATACATCAAATATGGCTTAGCCTGTGGCATATATTTTCGTAGTTTTGTTAACGTTGGTAAAGGCAATATGCCGCCAGAATTGGTAAAATAACGCATTGACTGTGCAACCCTATCTGTCCACGTTACTTTTGTTAATTGCACCCATAAAGGCGGGACAGCGGCTAAGCCGGTAATCTCATATTTGTTGATTGCTTTAATGACGTCATTTGCTAATAAGTAATCGAGTAATATGCATTTTGCTCCAACGAAAAAGCAGCTCATTAATTGGTTAAGGCCATAATCAAAGCTTAGAGGTAATACTGCTAGAATTTTATCGTCAGAGGTTAGCTCTAAATACTGACTTACTGATTTTGCTCCTAAAATTATATTGGCATGGCTAAGCATGATACCTTTCGGTTGTCCTGTACTGCCAGAGGTATATAAAATGGCAGCTAGGTCAGAGGTGTTTGTAGCGGTAGTGACTCTATTTACTGGCTCTCCATTTGACACAATCATTGCCTGCCAGCTTAAAATATTAAGATGTTTAGGGCATTGAAGCTGTGCCAATGCCTGTTTGTCAGCATCAATAACGATAACGGTCATTAAATTCGGCAGTTGCGCTAATATAGGCATCAATGTTTTAAGCCTAGTCCGGTTGGTTATCAGCAGTTTTATTTGGCAGTCATCAGCGATGTGTTGAACTTGAAGGGGTTTTAGTACAGGGTTGATAGGGACAAATACGGCACCAATTACCGAGCAAGCAAACATACTTTGTACATTTTCTTGGTTTTTAGTTAAGTAAATGCCAACCCTATCGCCATGATTAATTGCGAGTGACAAATAAGCTTGTGCAACCGTCATTACTTTTTCATTTAGCTGATTGTAGCTAAACCGGCTCTCTTTTATCTGTAGCGCAATAGCTTGTGGTGAGCGTTTAGAACTATGGCTAATCAGCTCATGAACAAAAGTAGTCATTTATCATCCTGAAAATTAAGTAATAATGCTTATTAAACAGGGCTATTATGACTGTGAAAGCCCACTATAGGCAAGCAGGAGTTAAAAATGCTTGTTATTAATGGGCCATACCATTAATTGCTAGATTCACTTTTATTGGAATAACTTCCATCGCTGTTTGAAAGCCTATTTTATATAACTGATGTTTTTGTTCTTTACTCATTTTAAAATCAACAGCAGAGTATTCTCCTATATTGATTACTATGGTGTTATGCCAAAAATTTTCGTTTATATATTCACGTGAAATGGTGGTCATAAAAGTACGGATAAGTAAGGTGACATAGTTGAATATAGGGAAGAAACCATTAACATTAAGTTTGTCATATTCATGTTCACCGCGAAGACGAAAGCAAAGGACGGGTGTACCTTTATGATCCCAGTCTCTGTGTAAAGCATCTTCAGATAATATGCTGCCGTCAACCATAATACGTTTGCCAAAAGGTTTAAAGCTAAATACCAGTGGAATCGACATAGAATATCGTACTGCTTGTGATACCTTCATATCAGGAGTTAATTCAGCATCAAAGATTACAGGCTTTCCATTGGTGACATCGGTAGCCACAATATGTAGGTTTTTTTCTAACTGTGCAAAAGTTTTTCCTTGTAAGTGTTTATCTACCCAACGCTCAAATGCGTCGCCAGAGCTTAAGCCACCGTGACGGATAAGTTTGAGCAGAGAGAATTCACGAAATTGGTTGTAGTTCGTCTTTAAGGCAATTTTTTTAATTTCATTTAAGTCTAAGCCTGATGCATAAAAGCTGGCAATAATACTGCCACCTGATACTCCGACTAAATCTTCAAATTGAATATCGAGTAATTCCAAGGCTTTCAATACACCTAGATGAGCAGGAAGTCGGGTACCGCCGCCTGCAAGAATAGGCACAATAGCTTTATTCATTTAATCCCCTTAACAGCATGGGTAAAACGGCATTTCGTTATGAGCAGTAAACTGTTGTCTTAATTATGAACAAAGTTAGCCATTTTGCGAAGATTAATGGTAGTTAACTTTGTGGCAAGCCATTTTCTATAGAGTGCTCTTTAAGGTAGACTTTGTTTTAACTATTATTATCGCTTAATTTATTATGGGAAAACTATGCACCTATACCTGCAACTATCAGTAGTCATTATTTTTGTATTTATGTCATCTGCACATGCTGCATTTGTTGATGTTGTCGCTCAAATTAAACCCTCGGTTGTTGGGATTGGCGTGCATACACCCACAAGCCGTCCGCAAAACATCTTGCGAGGCACTGGTTTTGTGATTGGAGATGGTCATTATATTGTTACCAATAATCACGTGCTGCCAACGATGCTTAATGACAGTTTGTTGCAAAAAATGGCTGTTTTTGTTGGCTCAGGTAAAAATGCTAAAGTCAGGCAGGCGGAAATTGTTGCGACTTCAAGTTTGTATGATTTGGCGATTTTAAAAATATCAGGGCCTGCTTTACCGGCAATGGCATTAGCTGGTGGTGAGTTTTATTCTGATGGTAGCTCGATCGCTTTTACTGGTTTTCCAATTGGTGGTGTTTTAGGGCTATATCCAGTAACTCATCAAGGTATTATTGCTAGCCTAACACCAACAGTTATTCCAGCGGTCTCTGCGGAGCAAATTAATTTAAAAATGCTTAAACGCATGCGGAACCCCTATTTGGTTTATCAACTCGATGCGACTGCCTATCCTGGAAATAGTGGCAGTGCGATGTACGATATGAAAACTGGTTATGTTGTCGGCATTATTAATAAAGTCTTTGTACAAGGCACTAAAGAAGCTGTGATCAGTAACCCTAGTGGAATCACCTATGCGATCCCTGTCAAATATTTACATCAAGTATTGCGAGAAAATAATATCGAACTGTAGTGAGTGTGCTTTTTAATATTAAAATAAATAGTTTGGAGTTGAAATTCTCAAGTCTCTAATGATCTCATCAGCAGTTAATCTGTGATACTAGGGGGAGTAATATTGTTGGTATGGTTTTGATATAAACTTGATAAGGGCACTAGTTCTATTCCGTGTGACGCGAGGGTTGGGATCAATTTATTCAATGTAGCGATTGTTTCAGGATGTGGGTGAGCAATTGCAATCGCGCTTTGGTGTTTCTGAGCAAAACTAATCAATTGATTAAATTGTTGGCTAATATACTTATCTGTTAATTCATTATCTAAAAAAACGTGTCGAGATTGTACTGGTACACCATGGTCGAGTGCGGCTTCTTGTGCTTTTGAATGAGCGCTGGTTTTACTGTCTAAAAAGAGCAGCTCATGTTCTTTTAAAAAGTTCATGGTCCAAGACATCGGTTGGTAAAGCTGAGTTAGATAACTACCCATATGGTTATTAATACCTATGGCAAAAGGGATTTCAGCTAGAGATCTCGCTAAACTCTGATTAATTGCTCTTTCAGTCATATTACTGGTTAATGCACCAGGTCCTAATTTTTTCCCATTCTCTGATTCCATCGGAATATGTATCAGCACATCATGATTGCTAATGTTTGCTTGTATCGCAAGTTTTTTACCGTAAGTGGTATGTGGTAAAAAGGCAAACGTTATAGCCCCTGGTAATGTCAGTGCATGTTTATCTGTATAACGATAACCCATATCATCAATAACGATGGCGACTCGGTTGGTGTGTGCACTTATTTCACTACTTAATAAGATAAGAGTAATAAATAAAAAGGAATGTAAGCTAGATATCATCTTCGAAATAATAATTTGCACCGAGTTTGTTTTATTATTAATTATTGCAACAGTAAAAGCGTAGCATTAATTCAGTAAGAAACATTTTTCATTTTATAAACGTTAATTTCTCAAAACCGCTTATAAAGTCAATTTATATTTACAGTAATTATCGACACCAAAGTTTTGGATTGAGTGCTTTACCTTGGTGGCGAATTTCAAAATATAGACCTGATTGCTCAAGGCCACCACTTTGACCTATTAATGCAATGGGCTCACCTGTTTCAACACGATCTCCAACAGATTTTAATAAGGTTTGATTATGTGCATAAAGGCTCATGTAACCATTACCATGGTCAATAACAGTTAATAGACCATAACCCTTAAGCCAATCTGAAAATAGTACCGTACCATTATGGATAGTTTGTACTTGGCGGCTAATAGGGGCACTGATTAAAACACCCTTCCATTTTAAATACCCTTGTTTTCGAGTACCAAAACGATGCAACATACGACCTTTAACTGGCCAAGATAATTTTCGCTTTAACTTACTTAGACCGGTTAAGTCAATTTCGGCTTGGATAATCGCGGCAAGTTTGTTTAATGCTTGGTTTAAGTTATTTTCTTCAGCCTTTAGTTTATTCAACTGTTGTTGGCTGGATAGTAACTTACGACTAAGTTTCGTAAGAGTTTTACTTCGTTGTGATTTATTGGAACGCAGTTGATTATCTTGCTGCAATTGTGTGTTTTTTAGTTGCTTTAACTGCTCTATTTGCGCTTGGTGCTCAGTACTCACTTTCAATAATTGAGCGATGGTAATTTGAAATTTATCAATTTCTTTTGTTCTGGCTTGATTTAAATATTGATAGTAACTGATAGTGCGCTGTATTTTTTCGCTTTGATCTTGATTCAGCAGTAATTTCAAGTAATCGTGTTGCCCAGTTGTATAGGCCGATCTTAGTTGCTGAGCGAGTAATGATTCTTGCTTGTTTTTGGCAATTATCAGTTGTTTTTTTTCAGCGGCTAATGTGATGATTTTAGACTGGGTATTTTTTAGGTTTAGCTCTATTTGGTTGATTGCCTTAGCAACTTTTGCAATAGCTAAATCATCAGTTTTTAATTGCTGTTCTAAACCACTACGCTGTTTATTTGTATCAAAAATATTTGATTCTTGTTTTGAAATCGCTTTTTGAATATCACTGAGCTTAGTGCGGTTATTATCTTGTGCCTGTTCATTAGTATTATTAGATGCTGCTTGCAGAGGGAAAGAAAACAGCAAACTTATGATGATTAAGTTTGCTGTAGTTTTAGCTAAAGAGTGCATATTTGATAAATAAGTGTGGATAAACAATCTCATAGTAAATATTGGCATTAAGTCAAAGCTCAATATATCACTTAGTTAATTGCATTAATATCACTTAGTTAATTGCATTAAAATTGAGCCTGTCATCTCTTCTGGCTGCTCCATCCCCATTAAATGTAAAATGCTCGGGGAAATATCACTTAACGTACCTGATTTTAATGGCGTTGCGTCACGACCAACATAGATGAGTGGTACTGGCTCGCAGGTGTGAGCGGTATGTGCTTGACCTGACGTAGGATCTTGCATTTGCTCGGCATTACCATGATCGGCCGTAATCAAACATTCGCCATCATTTTCTTGTAATGCTTTTACCACTCTACCTACACAGATATCTACCGCTTCGCAGGCTTTGACTGCGGCATCAAAGCTACCTGTATGACCAACCATGTCGCCATTTGGATAATTACAGACAATAAAGTCATATTGACCACTCTCAATAGCACCAACTAGCTTGTCTGTTAGTAGTTTTGAATTCATTTCAGGCTGCAAATCATAGGTAGCAACATCAGGTGAAGGTACTAATATGCGTTCTTCTCCTGTAAAAGTATCTTCTCTGCCACCACTAAAGAAAAAAGTAACGTGGGCATATTTCTCTGTTTCTGAAATGCGTAATTGTGTTTTATCGTGTTTTGCTAACCATTCACCCATCACATTATCGAGAGTAGCAGGAGCAAATGCTGAAGGGGCATCAATGTCTGCAGAATATTGCGTTAACATGACAAAGTCGCTTATGTCAGGAGTGCTTTTTCGTTCAAAGCTAGCAAAATCTTTTTCTGTAAAACATCGACTAAATTGACGTGCTCGGTCTGCTCTAAAGTTCATAAATATTAATGCATCACCATCAGCTACTTTAATCGTTTCACCTTCAGGGGTTGTTATAGCCGTTGCACCAACAAACTCATCATTTTCATCACGATCATAAGCTGCTGCAAGTGCATCTATAGCATTATTATATTGATGTAAACCTTGGCCACTCACCATTAAGTTGTAGGCTGCTTCAACACGATCCCAACGCTGATCTCTGTCCATAGCGTAATAACGACCGATAACAGAGGCGATTTGTCCTGCACCACTATCATCTTTAAATAATTCTGAAAATTTTTGTTGAGCCTTTTCTAAAGACATTTTTGCACTTCGAGGTGGTGTATCTCTACCATCTAAAAAGGCATGTAAATATACTTTTTTAGCGCCACGTTTTTGGGCTAACTCCATCATGGCAAAGATATGTTCTTCATGACTATGTACCCCACCAGGAGACAGGAGACCAAAAATATGCACAGCTTTATCAATTGATGCTGCTTTGTCTACCGCTTGGCACAATGTTGGGTTGTTATCAAATTCACCGTCACTAACTGCTTTAGTGATACGGGTAAAGTCTTGATAGACCACACGACCAGCACCTAAATTGACATGACCGACTTCAGAATTTCCCATTTGCCCCTCAGGCAGGCCTACGGCCATGCCTGAAGTATCAATTAGCATGTTAGGGTAATTGGCCTTTAAATCATCTAATACTGGTGTATTTGCTTGATGTATTGCGTTGGAGTTTGTGTCTTCTCTGTATCCCCAACCATCTAAAATCATCAGTACTGTTGATTTTTTATTCGCCATTATTTATTCCCGTTAAATTTAGTTTTTATACCATTACCAATAATCAATGTTTTGCTTGTAGCTTTTAAATTATCGCTAAGCGCTCACATTCCTATTTGAATTAGTATTAGAGTGTTTTATGGGCAAGTATTGTACACGCTCAGATAGTGTTATTCACTAAGGATTTAACATAGAAATGATCCATACAGGCTTACTAAACACTGACTTTTGTTCCCGTTTGCATTCAAGCTAATGGTATATGCTCGCAATTCTAAGTGGTTTGCGTATAATGTGCCGATTCGAAATTTGATAAGAAATGGTCTTTTATTTATGGAACAATTAATTACTTTTGCAAGCAATAACGGTATGTTGAGCGCGGTTTGGGTTGCCCTTGTGGTCATGATCATCGTGACAACAATCAAAATGAAAATGTCACCTATTAAACAAATTAGTGCACAAGACTTAACCTTTTTGATGAATAGAGAAGAAGGTGTAGCCCTTGATATTCGTAAAGAAAAAGATTTTAAAGCCGGCCATATTCTTGATGCGAAAAACTTGCCAAGTGAAAAAATTAGCAAAAATGGTGTGGCTAGTCTTGAAAAGTATAAAGATAAACCCATCATAGTAGTATGTTATGCCGGTATGACCGCTGTGCAAATTGCTAATAATTTGCTTAAAGAAGGCTTTACCCGTGTAAGTGTACTTAAAGGTGGTATGAATAGTTGGACTGGTGCTGGTTTACCTGTCACTAAGTAATTATTTACTTGTTCACACCATTAATGCATGTCACTAATTACTGACAGAGAGTTAAAATGCCAAATATTGATATTTATACTAAAGCATATTGCCCATATTGTACCCACGCCATTGCCCTGCTAAAAGGTAAGGGATTGGCTTATAACGAAATCAGGATTGATGGCGATATGACGATGCGTAGCGCCATGATAGAGCGTAGCAATGGTGGTTACACTGTGCCACAGATATTTATTAACGATGTGCATGTTGGCGGTTGTGATCAGTTGGTCGCTTTAGAAAGAAATAACCAGTTAGACGCGCTACTAGAAGAAAAACAATACTAAATTCAATTCAAAATTACAGGATAGGAGCCCAACATGGCTGAAGAAAATCAAGTAGAAAACAGCGAAGCAGCAGCACAACAATCACCAGAATTTGCAATACAGCGCATTTATACAAAAGATGTTTCTTTCGAAACACCTAATTCTCCAGCTGTATTTCAACTAGATTGGAAACCAGAAATCAAATTAGATCTAGATACACGTTCTACTAAGCTAGCAGATAATACCTATGAAGTTGTTTTATCTGTAACGGTAACTGCTACTGTTGAAGATCAAACTGCCTTTTTAGCTGAAGTACAACAAGCAGGTATTTTTACTATTGGTAACTTACCTGAAGCACAATTAGCGCATACTATTGGTGCTTTTTGTCCTACTACATTATTTCCATATGCTCGTGAAACAGTGGCAAGTTTAGTTAATAGAGGCTCTTTCCCACAATTTAACTTAACACCAGTTAACTTTGAGGGTTTATACGCTTCTTATGTACAACAGCGTGCAGCACAAGAGAATGTACCACAAAGTACTGAAACACATTAGTAATAAAGCTCAGTAATACCGATACAACAACGACAAATCATTTCAGAATAAATAAGGTTATACATGAGTTCAACGGCAAAAATCACAGTGCTTGGGGCAGGGTCTTATGGCACTGCGTTGGCAATTTGTTTAGCCAGAAATGGTCATAAAACCTTGTTATGGGGACGTGATGAAAATCATGTCAATGCAATGGTGCGAGATCGTGAAAATAATAAATATCTTGCCGATTGCCCATTTCCTGAAACATTGTTACTAGAAGCTGACTTATTAAAGGCAGTGAAGGCAAGTGACAATATATTAGTTGTTGTACCAAGCCATGCTTTCGCTGATATGCTTAAACAAATTAAGCCAATGTTAGTGGGTAATGAAAAAATTGCGTGGGCAACAAAGGGGCTAGATCCCGAAACGGGTGGCCTATTGCAAGATGTTGCGAGAAAGGTGCTCGGTAATGATGTATCGTTAGCTGTATTATCAGGACCAACATTCGCTAAAGAAATGGCTTCAGGTTTACCTACAGCCATTTCTTTATCCTCTGAAGATGATGACTTTGTCAGTGAATTATCTGATTTATTGCATTGTGAAAAACTGTTCAGAGTATATTCGAATAAGGACTTTATTGGTGTACAGCTAGGTGGAGCGGTTAAAAATGTTATCGCGATCGCCGCTGGTATGGCTGATGGTATTGGTTTTGGTGCTAATGCTCGTACGGCTTTAATTACTCGCGGTTTAGCTGAAATGACCCGTTTAGGTCTCGCTTTAAATGCCGAGCCTGCGACCTTTATGGGGATGGCTGGACTAGGTGATTTAGTACTTACCTGTACGGATAATCAATCGCGTAATCGTCGGTTTGGTCTGGCTTTAGGTCAGGGAAAAGAGGTTGAAGAAGCGATTGAAAATATTGGTCAAGTAGTTGAAGGTTTTCGTAATACTAAAGAAGTTTATATGCTTGCCCAGCGAAATGGTGTTGAAATGCCTATTGTTGAACAAGTATATCAAGTGCTTTATAACCAAAAAGATACCAGATTAGCCGCTGCAGCTTTACTTTCTCGAGATAGAAAATTTGAGTAACAAAATAGCACTGAAAGCTTAATACTAATAAAATTAACAGTACTATTTCACTTACTTTTATACTGCGTTAGGAAAGCCTAGCTGACGCCAAGCATCATAAACGATGACTGCCGTAGCATTTGATAGGTTCATACTTCTACTTTCTTTAAGCATTGGAATTCTGATTTTATCTTTATCAGGAATTTGAATACGTACTTCTTCTGGCAAACCAGCAGTTTCTGAGCCAAATAATAAATAATCCCCGATTTGAAAATCAACATCACCATAAAAATTTTCTGTTTTGGTAGTGATGGCTAATACACGTTTTGGCTGTTCTTTATTCATAAAGGCGTCGAAATTTTCATGTCGCTGTATCGCGGCAAACTCATGATAATCCAAACCTGCACGACGTAATTTTTTATCGTCTAAGTCAAACCCTAATGGTTCAATTAAATGCAAACGAAAGCCTGAGTTTGCACATAAGCGTATTATATTACCAGTATTTGGCGGGATTTGCGGTTGAAAAAGTACAACATCTAACATAACAATCATCATCTGATAAAATTTTTGTTATTATATACCTATACCATTTAAAGTTCAGGATTTCGGTGATAATTTAAATTACCCGGCACATTAATAGGTGCCTTGGTCTGTATTACACAGGGGGAGTGATTTAAGGGTGGGCCGGTAGTAATAATTTTCAGACTTTAATTTTTCTTCAAGGATACCTTCATGGCAATAAGTTCAAACTCAGCTGATGATTATGCATTTTGGGTGCGTTTAGCTGCTATATCATCGACATCAATTGCTTTCATTCTAGTGGCGATTAAGCTCTATGCATGGCTTGTAACAGACTCAAGTGCGATGCTCGCCTCAACCACAGACTCAATTTTAGATTTATTTGCCTCGATAATGAGTATTGTTATTCTTCGTTTTGCCTTAGCTCCGGCAGATAAAGAACATACTTTTGGTCATGGTAAGGCAGAAAGCCTAGCTGGTTTAGTGCAGGCCTCTTTTGTACTTGGCTCGGCAATACTCTTGATCTTTAGCGGAGTCTCTCGTTTACTTAATCCACAAGAGATTGTACGCAGTGAAGTTGCAATATGGGTGACGGTTATTGCGATTTTACTGACATTGATTTTAGTCGTTTTTCAGCGTTATGTCATAAAACGAACTGGATCAATCATTATCAGTGGTGATGCTTTGCATTATCAATCGGATTTATTACTGAATTTAGGTGTCTTAGCCGCAATTATTTTGAGTGATATTTGGCTACCAGCTGACGGTGTGTTCACTATTGCTGTCGCTTTATATTTGGTTTTTGGCGCAGGGCAGATAATGGTGCAAAGTGTTTCTCAGTTAATGGATAGTGAACTCAGTGATGATGATTTAGCTCAAATACAGGCAATTGTTTTAGCTCATCAACAGGCTAAGGGCATACATGAGCTACGTACCCGTCAGTCAGGAGTACAACGTTTTGTACAGTTTCATTTAGAGTTGGGTGATGATTTATCTTTACTGGAAGCACATGGTATAGGTGATGAGATAGAGGCTGAAATTTGTCATGTGTTAGCCCCTTGTGAGGTCTTTATTCATCATGATCCTAGTTCAGCGGTAAAGAAAGATATATCATCCTAGTAACAATTAAACAGATCCATCATTGGAACTTTACGAACCAAGCAAGAGTCTGTTTTAATGCTTTACTTCTATACTCATCAAGCTCAAAAAATATCTCATGATAGGCCCCGTCAATTTTACTTGGTACACCGTTTGGACAGGATAGTGGTTGTAGAGCATGTAGTTTTTGACAAAAGTCATTTTGTGCTTGTTGGCAAACAATAGTGTCACTGCCAGCTTGCAGTAATAAAATAGGGACTTTAAGTCGATCAAGCTTACTAAAGATCTCTTTTTGAGCCGTAATGCTTTGTGCTAACCAGTGGCTAGTTACCCCACCAAGTTGTATTTTATTATTTTGTTGATACAAATCTTTAAAACATTGATAGCGTTGAGCAGAATGACTTAACTTGTTATTTTCAAAAAGAGTTGGACTATAGTCGCTTTGCCCCCAGAAATACCAAGGTGTTTTACTGAATACTTGGTTGAATACCAGCTTTATTCCTACCAGAAGCTTAGCGATAGTCTTGGGTAATAAACCTGAATTAAAACCAAGCATAGGTGATGATATTATCGCGGCTTTAATTGCGATTGGAAAATCTTGCATAAAACGTATTGCAATAGCCCCACCCATAGAGTGAGCAAGTAGGAATGGCTTCGTTGAACTATATTTACTAACGATTTCTTCAATAAAGTATTGCAAATCATTAATATAGTCTTGAAAATTTTCAACATAGCCTTTGTTAGGATTCCTTAAAAGCCGTGTGGAAAGACCCTGCCCACGATGGTCGATGATAAATACACTGTAACCTTGCTGGTAAAAATCTAATGCCAATTCTTGGTATTTTAGATAACTTTCACTTCGTCCAGGGACTATAACCAAAGCAGGTGAGCTGCTCTTTTTTTGTGTGAATACGGCGTAGTGTATATCTACGCATTTGACGCCCTTAAAAGAATTAAACAGGCCTTGTTGCCAAAACTCACTCAATTCATCAGTTAAGTGTTGTTTATAGTTTCTGGAAGGATTAATCGGTTTTGACATCATCTTGCAGCGCCCCATTTAAATAGACTGGAAAATAATACTAATTGCACTAATTAACTCCGGATAAGTGGTTAATGCACTTGCTACAAAAAGGGGTAAACTTGAGAATATTATGCTTCTAAGCTGAAAGAGAAAATTTTACTCATTTTACTTTCTACTCTTTGGTTATTGATGGTTGCAGGGCTAAAGCGCCATTTACGGATTGCTGAACGTATTGATGATTTGAAATACACTAGTTTACTTTGATGAGGAAAATTAATGTCTTTTACTCTACCATTGCTATCGATGGTAAAATCTACCTTTACTTCCATTTCTATACCACGACGCTTTGCAAGGCTTGGGTATACTGGGTTGACATTATGAAGTAATTTAGCGTCTAGTGATACTGCAGGCTTGACGACTTGTGATTTAAGCTGAATGGACTTACTAAGTAAGGGCTTCTTTACAGTATTCACAGCATGTGATTCTTGGTATAACTTATTGTCCATCGCTAGTGCTTTGATTTCTTCGCGGTAAGATAGTTGTTGATAAGTATTTTCTTTGATAGCTAAGTTTTTATTATAGGGCGTTGATATTACCGCTTTATCTTTATAATAAGACTTGTGAACAGGTAACTCAGTTCTTATTTGTGAAAATTGAGCTTGCTGTGTTAGTTCAACCGGGGGTAAAGCTATTTCTGTGACAGTTTGAATTGAAGTTGCTTTGTTTTTTTCGACTGCCGATGATTGCAATTTTGTGCTTGATATTTGTGCATCATGATTTATCTGAGCTTTGTTGCTCTTTTGTTGAGATAACTTAAATGACCTAGCTTTAGGTTCAACTATGGCAATTTGTTCTTTTTTATCACTTTCTCTTTGTTCTAGTGAATTTGTTAGGCTCTCTATCTTGCTCTTTGTTATTTGATTAGAAAATGCTAATGGTTCAATAATTGCAAAATTGAGGTCTAATTCATTCTTCATTATTGCGCTATCAAGGCTGAGATTATCATCAAGTGATAGCGGAAGGGGACTCGCTTTACGTGCATCACTACCAAGCAAATGCTGAGCTATAGAATCTTCGGTGAGTTTATCTATTTTCAAACTTTCTTGAGCAACTACTATTTCAGACTGTCGAGAAATGGTCTTATTTACGGCGTTGTTGTCTTGCCAAGGAAATTGATTATTTAACTGTTGAGCAAATGGCATCGTCAGCAATTGGTTAATGCTGAGTAGAGTTATTGCTAATAAAAGGCTCATTGCTGCAAGCCACTTACTGGTATTATCTGTAGGCGCACAATGATGGTCAACAAGTCTTACTACTCTTGCTTTTAAATCACCACCAGATGCAGCCATTGCCATGGTCGGAATTGTATGGAAATGACCCTTTGCACATAAAGAAGCGGTATCAGTTAAGGTATGAGCATAGGCTATAGCATCACCACAATGTTGTACGGCAATGTCATCACTACAATATTCGCGCTCATTTCGCATTTGCTTGCCAATCCAATGAACACTTGGGTGGAAGAAAAATAATAGCTCAATCAATGTTTGTAAAAAATTAACTAAGTAATCGTGGCGACGAATATGTGCAAGCTCATGCAAAATAAGCATTTCAAGTTGAGCTGAATCTAAACCTGTTACCATAGTTGCAGGGAGTAATACCACAGGTTTTAACCAACCTATTGCCATTGGGACTTCTGCTTTCAATGAAATAAGTAATTTTGGCGTCTTAGCCAATTTAATTTGTTTAGCTAACTCATCAAAACGTATTAACAACTCAGAAGAAGGAGAGATACTCGCATGCATGGGTAAATTATTGACATTACGAATTTCAATGAGAAGTTTACCAGCAAGAATGGCGATGATTGCCAACCAAAGCAATGAAAGATAGGGTAAAGAATAAGCTAATATCGAGGGCAGTAACTCCTGATAAGTTAACAACGCGTTTTGTTGGGTTAACTCATTAACCAAACTAGTAAGGGGAATGGGCCCTAAGCTACTATTGATACCTGCACTTGTATCGGGGTAAACCATGGAAAAGGTTAATATGGCAAGTATTGCATTGGTCAACATTGCAAATGTCGCTAAGGCATAACGTAATTTTGATTTACTTTTATCAATAATAAATAACACCGACTTTAGAATAAGTGCCACCAGCATGCCTTGCCACAGAAAGTGCACTAAGGTTAGCGATAGGCTATATAAAAAAGGGCTGTTAAATAATTGTCCAAGCATAGTTAGAGTCTAAGGCTACTTTTCTAAAGAGTTTAATAATTGGCGAATATCACTGATCTCTTGTTCGCTAGTTGAATCATCAATGGCACGCATCACTAATTTGGATGTTGAACCACCGAAAGCTTTACTAATTAAATCTTTGATCAATGATGATTGAGTTTGAGTCTGACTATTTGCCGCAGCATAAACATGGGCTCGGTTACTTTCATCACGAATTACTAGAGACTTTTCATGCATAATTTGTAGTATTTTTAAAACAGTAGTGTAGCCTGTTTTTTGCGTAATGCTAACAACATCATGAACTTGCCTTACGGTAGCAGGACCCATGTTCCAGAGCACATTAAGTAATGTTAACTCAGCTTCAGTGGGCTTTACTGCAGAATTTTCATGCGCCATGTACACATCCTTTATTATATAATTTTAGTTATGCTAGCTATTTAATAAGCTAAAATAAGATACGAATTGGATCGTATTTAACCCTAGCTTATAATGAGTACACTAAATGAGCAACTGTTTTGTGGCTCGACCTATATCTTCGTAACAGCTTTATTTTGCTTCGTTATTTAAGGTTGCATAAATTTCACCAAGACGAGTAACCGTTTCTGGACCTGCATTATCAGCGAATTCACTAAGCATTTTAGGCGCGAAGGCGCTAACTACAGTAGATCCCAGTTTGAACCGGCCCATTTCATCACCTTTATTAAAATGAATCGCATCAGTACCTTCTTTAGGGTATTGCCACCTGAAGATATCTTTACCTGCAGGAGGGGTAACCGTGCCAGCCCAAGTTGTCTCTATACTGGCAACAATGGTTGCGCCAACCAATACCATCGCCAATTCACCAAACTCAGTATCGAAGATGGCAACTACACGTTCGTTTCGTGCAAATAAATCTGGTACATTTTGAGCGGTTAACGGGTTAACCGAAAATAACTCACCAGGTACATAGATCATTTCACGTAAAGTTGCCGCCATTGGCATATGTATACGGTGATAGTCTTTTGGCGCAAGGTAAATACAAGAGAATTTTCCTCCTTGGAAGGGAGCCGCTGTTTTTTCATCACCGCCAAGTAGAGAAGATAAGCTGTAGTTAAAGCCTTTAGCTTGAATCAACTGTCCTTCAACAATATCGCCTTGTTGGCTAATTGCTCCATCAACGGGATAACAAATTGTATTTTCAGTGTTATCAATGGTGCGGGCACCGTCTTCTAATTCGCGGGTGAAAAAATTATTGAAGGTATCAAAGTCACTGGCTTTTTTTAGCTTGGCCTCATTCATATTAATACCATAAGCATTAATAAACATACTAATAAGCTTTGTTGTTAACCAGCCCATTTTTGCTGCAGCAAGCTTCCCTGTTAATCGTGAAATAGCATGCTTAGGCATAATATATTGTAAAGTAATTTTGATCTTGTCACTAAAATTGTTTTTTGAAGACACTCTGTTTTCCTTAATCATTAAAACGTGAGGTTAATTTATTATCATTGAGGCTGCCTAATATACGCTGAAAACTAGCTAAACGAGCAGGGTTGATTTTTTCATTTTTACCTGCTGCAATTAAAGCACAACCGGGATCTGATTGATGTTTACAGTCGCGAAATTTGCATAGGCCAAGAAAATCAGAAAACTCGATAAAACCATGACAAACCTGTTCAGGGGTTAAATGCCATAAACCAAATTCACGAATTCCTGGTGAATCAATAAGATCACCGCCTTCGATAAAGTGATATAACCGAGCAACAGTCGTGGTATGTTGACCCAAACCTGAATTTTCAGAAACTTCTTTTGTTAATAAACCTAAATCAGGCATCAAAGCATTAACTAATGTTGATTTACCAACACCCGATTGACCGACAAAAATACTGGTGTGCTGTGCAAGTTGTAGTTTAAGTTCGCTAATTCCATCGCGCGATTTACTACTTGCGTATAACACTTGATAACCAATATCTTGATATATCTTTAATTGCACTGCTATTTTTTCTTGCTCTTCACTATCAATACTACTTAATAGATCCGTTTTATTAAGCACGATAACAGGAGTAATCCCAGTTTGTTCTGCTGCGACTAAATATCGGTCAATTATGTCACTATTAAAAACAGGTAGGACTGAAGAAACAATAAGTATCTGAGAGATATTGGCGGCAATAGGTTTTAAACCATCATAAACATCAGGGCGACTTAATACCGAGTCTCTGTCATGGACCGCTTCTATTATGCCTGTAATGCTATGTTGTGTTTCTTTTCCTAATCGCCACAGCACTTTATCACCACAAACTAATGAGCTGATAGAGCGGCGTAAATTACAGCGGAAAATTTCACCTAATGTGTTTTCTACATCAGCGTGTTGGCCAAATCGGCTAATAATAACACCCTGTTCAGGGGCTCCTAGCTCATTATCTTCCCACTGAACTTTATCTTTATTTTTAGTGCTTTTTCCTTGCAGCTTTTTATCATGATTAGCTTTAATGCGCCTTTGCTGACCTTTGGTCAGTTTTCTTGCCTTAGACATATAATGTATTCATAGTATTTGATTTGATCCAATATTTAATTTGATCCAACTTGCTTCTGGCGTATTATACTAATAATTATATATGAATGCTTGTGCATTTTTTAAGGGAATTTTATGGCGGGTAATGACAGTAATTTAATTTGGCTTGATTTAGAAATGACAGGGTTAGAGCCAGAAGTGGACGTTATTTTAGAAATAGCGATTATTATCACAGATAGTCAGCTAAATATATTAGCGCAAGGCCCAGTATTTGCTATTAGCCAAAGTGATGATGTACTTGATAATATGAACCCTTGGTGTATTGAACACCACGGTAAATCAGGGCTTACTCAAAGATGTAAGGATAGTAGTGTCACTTTAGCAAATGCGACATTGAAAAGTCTAGCTTTTGTGCAAGAGTGGGTTCCACAAGGAAAATCTCCAATGTGTGGCAACAGTATTGGGCAAGATCGACGTTTTATTAATAAATATATGCCAGATTTTGAAGAACATTTTCATTACCGCAACCTCGATGTTAGTACCATAAAAGAGCTTGCAAGGCGTTGGAAGCCCGAAGTATTAGATTCTATTATAAAAACCGGAGCACACCTAGCGCTTGATGATATTAAGGAATCAATTGCAGAGTTAAAAGTATACAGAGAGCTTTTCTTCAAGCTGTAGTACTAACAATTAAGATACAAAAAATTCAGGCACGAATATTTTTTAAGGGGTATTATCGTGCCAACTTCCTTTTTGAGTGACCTTAATGAAACCTTTAACCACTTATGTAGTGCTTTGTGTTCTTAATATTTTCCTGATAAATTTAAGTCATGCAACCGGCGTATCGCAAAATCATATTAGCGATGATCAGCAGCTATCAAACCTTATTCAAGAACATGAAAAATATTACCTGCAATCAAGCCCTTTTAATCAGCCTGATGTTTCGGGAAATAATGCTAAATTACCGGATTTATCGCCTGATTCATTACTCTCTCAATACCAACAACGTTTGGTTATCTATAATCAGCTAACTAAATTAGATAATAATAAGTTAACGCAAGAAAATCAGATAAACTTATCAGTGTTAACGTATAGCTTAAAAAATCAGTTGGATAGTTATACTAACAAAGAACATTACATGCCACTCACTGCAGAGTCTGGTTTTCACGTGTGGATAGCAAATATTTCAACACAAATTGACTTTAAAAAGTATCAGGATTACCACGATTATTTAGCACGTTTAGCCGCCTTGCCAAAATATTTTTCTCAGCAAATATATTGGATGAAAGTGGGCTTGAAAAATGGTGTTAGCCAACCGAAAATTGTTCTTGAAGGGTTTGAGAAGTCCATTGCCGCCTATATCAAGGAAGATGTAACGGCGAGTGGTTATTATAAGCCATTCCTTAAAATGTCTGCCTTTGTAACTCCAGAACAACAAGTAGAACTACAACAAAAAGCACAAAAAGTATTGAAAGCTAAGGTTATGCCAACCTATCAGCACTATTATGACTTTATGGTGAATGAGTACCAAAAGAATGCTCGTGATAATATTGCCGCAAGTTCACTGCCAGGTGGTAAGGTTTATTATCAAAATAGAGTGGAGCATTACACTACTTTACCTATGAGCGCTGTAGAAGTTCATGAACAAGGACTAGCAGAAGTTAAACGTATTCGAGCTGAAATGGAACAGGTGATTAAGCAGGTTAATTATCAAGGTGACTTTAGTGAGTTTGTACAATTTTTAAGAACAGATTTACAATTTTATGCCAAAACGCCCCTTGAGCTTTTAAAGGAAGCGTCTTTTATTGCCAAAAAAATGGATGCAAAACTTCCAGGGTTATTCAAAACCCTACCACGAACACCCTATGGTGTCATGGCAGTGCCAGAAAATATAGCCCCTAAATATACAACAGGTCGATATTCGGGCGCATCTCGAGATGATCAGCCGGGTAATTACTGGGTTAATACCTATAGGCTTGACCGACGACCACTTTATGTTTTAACTGCACTAACATTACATGAAGCTGTCCCAGGTCATCATTTACAAATATCACTTGCCAAAGAAATGAAAAATGTAGCCAAGTTTAGAAATCGGACCTATATTTCAGCATTTGGTGAGGGGTGGGGGTTATATTCGGAATACCTTGGTATAGAAGCGGGTATGTATGAAGATCCTTATCACAACTTTGGCCGATTGACCTATGAAATGTGGCGTGCTTGCCGTTTAGTAGTTGATACCGGCATGCATACAAAAGGCTGGAGTAGAGCTAAAGCGATGGACTTTTTAGCGAGCAATACAGCTTTGTCATTGCATAACGTCAAAACGGAAATTGATCGTTATATTTCATGGCCAGGGCAAGCATTATCTTACAAAATGGGTGAACTAACAATCAAACGTTTAAGGACACAAGCAGAGCAAAAGTTAGGGCAAGACTTTGATTTACGCGAGTTCCATGATCAAATACTAAAACACGGTTCTATGCCTTTATCTATGTTGGATAAAGTAATAATGCAGTATGTTAATGAGAAAAAATAACACAGTCATTAAGTTTTATAAGTACTAATATGTTTTAGTGATGAGCCTAAGAGCAATAATATTATTAGGCTCAGTGATATTTTTTTGTTTTAACAAGTAAAAAAGGATCACATAGTTATTGGGATTAGAATGATAGATTTAGTTAAGTATCTATACTTAAAGAGATAATGCAGAATTAGCGTGATGATTATATATTGATATTAATAAGGGAGGTGGCACGCAAAGAAAACGGAAGAAAACAGATAGCGAATTATCGAATAAAGATAAGCCCCCACTATATCTAAACTTGGCAGTCCCGCTATCATAGGTTTCCCATTAGACCGGTAACTTTGCGTCTCTAACTTTCATTAGATTTGCCCTTATCAAGCTTTACAGCCTAATCTCTTTTATTATAGGATGAATTTTACAAATGTAAACAGAAAAGGCTATTTTTGTTTACCTTTTTAGGGTAGAAATAGCAATTAGCAGTGTTGCGGTTCATTGGCAATGGTTTGTTTAATTATTATTAACGGTAAAAATATGTCTGTAGTTCGGTTATTTTGTTTCGTATTATCCCCGATAAATGTGGTGCTATTATGTTTGATATTGTCAGCAAATATTTATGGAAAAGAGCCGTCTGAACAAGCGGTATTAAGCAATCAAGTGCAGCATTTATTAAAAACTGATAGTGAAATGCTTAATACTGAAACGGTAAAGCACTTATATGAACAAATCATTAATAACCGTCAACATTATTCAAATGACGTTCTTGCTAAGGTCTTTCTCCTTTCCGCTAGAGTTGCGAGCAATCAAAGAGACATTAATAAGGTTGCTTTTTTTGCAGAAAAAGGGCTTGCGGCTAATAGCTTAGATAAAACAATTAGGTCATCACTATTATTAAAATTAGCAGAAGTGTTTCTTGCTAAAAAACAATATACAGATTTGCTAGAATTGACACACAAGGCAGTGAGTAGTAGTAAATTTAGTCGAAGTGTTAAATATAACTTATTGTCCCTAAGTTATCGTAGTGTTGCATTTGCCATGTTGGGAGAGCATCAACAAGCTCTAGTTGATTTACAGGAGGTTGAACAGGGTATTAATGGTAGTGAATTGACTGAGCATATAGAGTTATTAACAGTTCTATCATTGGCTTATCATTATTTAAGTGATTATCAAACATCATTAACCATGCAGTTAAAGATATTGAAACTAAGATTTGAAATGAATCAAAAAAAGAATATATCTCAAACTTATTTATATCTAGGATATGCATATTTTAATTTACTACGTTTTGATGATGCATATAATGCCTTTTGGGAATCTAAAAAATACGCACAAGACAATAACACTCCGATTAATACCGCTTACGCAAACAAAGGGCTTGGGCTTGTTTTACTAAAGCAGCACCAACCTCTACCGGCAATTGCACCATTACAGCACGCTATTAACATTTTCCATAAATACAGTATGACCTCTGAGCACATCGAAAGCTCGGTTGCATTAGCTAAAGCAAAGTTAGGTGCTCAGAAAGATAATGAGGCTTACGCCATATTGATGCGTGTTTTAACGCTTCTAGATGACAAAGATATCTCCTTAAAATACTCTGGGTTTTACGGTATGGTTGCAGATATGCACTTTAGCCAAAAAAACTATCAAGTAGCTTATCAGTGGCGGAAAAAATATAGTCACGTTCTGCTTAAGAAGCTTGAGAATCAGAAAAAAACTTCTAGCTTGGTTATACGTTCATCTCACTTACCTTTAGGGATGACACCTCTGAGTAAACCTATCGAAGAGTCAAAAAAGCTTGCTGTTAAATTGGCTGAAACAAGTGAACTATCGAGCAGCTTTGTTGATAAATATCAAAAGCAGCGGGTTATTATTGTTAGTTTATCTACGTTAACTTGTATCTTAATACTTACCTTAGTTGGCTTCTTTTTAAGATTAAGAGCACAAAGAATACATTTAGCTTATGAAGAGGCAGAAAAACCAAGTTATGTTATGTCGAGTCCTATAAAAACTAAGTTCGATTACCAGTTGTGTTTTAAAAAAGCACGAAAATATCAATACCCCTTAAGTGTCGGGTATTTAATTGTGGATAATTGGCAGGAGCTGGACTTTCATTTCAATAAAAAAAGTATACGTGAAGTGACTAAAGATATTGCAAGTGTTATCAATGAACAGCTAACAGAGTTTGACTATGCCGGTTTATTGAATAAAGGTGAGTATTTACTGTTATTTGAGCATCAAAGTATTGAGGAGGCGACCCTAAAGCTTGATAAACTAGTGCAAGCAGTGAATACCCGGGCTTTTGCTAATTTAGGTGATTTTTCTATAATGATGAAATATTCATTAAATTCCCCTGATTTTAAAGACATTGATCCTTATCTATTTTTGGCACGCATAGCTGAATCTGTTAATATTGAGAAAATTAATCAATCCCAAGTTAATAAGGTTAAGGTATCTTAATGTTTCTTGTTTTAGCTATAACTGTTGTCTTTGTAGTGATCAGTATTTATTTTTTTTTTAGAGCTGAAAAACTGCAAAGAGAACTAATAACCCAGCAACGTGAAAGCTTAGTTACACGCAAAGAAAATAAGATGTTGGCAGAATCTTCAATACTTGTTTCAACCCGTGGTCAGGAGTTTGCAAAAGCCAGACTACAACGCTTAAAAGTGTATGCTAAAGCAACCAACCATGAACAACTTAGCATGCATACAGAGTTGATAAGTCCATTAATTAATAATTACAGTATGATTTTTAGAGAGTGTTTAAAAGGTAAAGGGCGACTAAAAGCAGCTAGTCAAAAATCTTTTGAAAACCAAGACAGTTCAGCCTACAAAAAATTTGTTGCCTTGATAGTAACCAGTGATAAAAAACTGAAACGTTATTGGTCTAGTGATAACTTGAATGGTTTTCTTTTTTTAGTTGATGCTTTATTAACTATTGAAGATGAAAGTGACTTAGCAAAAAATCCCAATAGTGTTCATGTTTCTAAAGATAACAGTTTAGTAACTTAGAATTACTGTACAAAGGGCTATACTTTTATTAGGCTAGTCCATTGCATTGATTGAATTCCCTAGGATGGGGGTTAAATATGAGTCGTTTTAACGCCAAATACTTTTTTCTATTTATTGTACTTACTGTAGTTATTGCTCTTTCTGCGCTATTTTCACAGCTCTATCGAGAACAGCTACCAATCGGTCTCATGGCCATTGCAATCTATGTCGTAGCGGTGTCTTTCGCTACAGCCTTAGCTTTTTTACTTACTCAAAAACTATTTTTTCCTTCCTTAGGTGAAACCGAAGAGAAAATCAGTGTGGAAGAGCTTTTTTCATATACACACGATCCTGCAACCAATTTACCTACCGCCCAACAAGCTATGAAGGCTTTTGATATTGCTATTAAGTCAGGGGCAGGCCAACGTTATGCAGCAGTGGTTTTTAAACCAATAAATTTTCAGCAAGTAAATACTTTATTGGGATACCATAACTCTGATCTCTTACTATTACAGCTTGCTTATTGTTTACAGAAAAAAATAGAAAGTAATACTAATTTATTGAGTTTTAGCTTTAGCGCACAACCTATTCGTATTGCTCGCTTACAAAGCTTACAATTCTTAGTGGTTTATGACTTAAGCGAAAGTCGATTTGATGAAAAAATTATGCTAGATGAGTTATGTCAACAATTAGGTGATGCAGTACCTGATGCGATGAGCTTTAAAAGTTTTTCTTTGAATTTTGAACTTGCCTTTGGTATAGCTATCTCAGGAGTTAATGGTGATAACTTTGATGAGATTGTAGCACATGCAGGTGATGCCTTACTTAACGGTTTAAAATCTCAGCAATTGGTGAGCTATTTCGATAACAGCAGTATCTTGTATACACAATGCCAACTTGCTCGTATGGAGTTATTCCGCCAAGATATTCATGATGAAAAATTGTTTTGTTATTTAAAGCCTCAAGTTAATGTTAATAATCATCATATTGTTGGTTTTCAATTAAATGTCCACTGGTATGAGAATGGAAGGAAAACACCACTTGAACTTGATGAATTTACCGAGCTTGCTGAGCATAGCGGTGAATTATATTGTTTAACCAAGCAGATGCTCAAACAAGCCCTTAACACGCTTGAAACCTTACATCGTATCGGTGTCTATCAGCGTATTTCGGTAAGCTTAGCGAGTGAAAGTTTATTTGAAGTTGATTTGATTGATTTTATTGAGCAGCAATTAAAAAAGCATGACATAGCAGGAAAATATTTAATGATTGAATTAAATGAAGTGGTTATGCTTAATGCAAGTCAGCGAGTAAAAAGCATCATAGATCAACTTAAATCCTTGGACATAAATATTTCTATCGCTAATTTCTCTGGTAGTTATGAATCATTACGTTATGTACGAAAAATGTCGATTCATCAATTGAAAGTGAACTGTCAGCAATTAACTAATGACAGTACTAATAGGGTTGATAAAGCAATCACCAACGCCCTAGTAACATTAACTCGCAGTATGAAGATTCCACTTGTTGGAACCCACATTGATAAACATGAAGCCTCTGAAGCTTATATTACAATGGGAGGGGAGTTAATTCAGGGGGATATTATTCATCCAGGTGTAGTGCCAGAAGAAATAGAGATTTGGTTAGAGAAGTGGTACTTGCAGCACCCGGAATCAATTCCTCCAGAAGCTAGGCCATCCCTTTATTAAATTTAATTAAAATAGATAAGGTTAATATCATCGTATTAGCCTTAAATATTATTGAATACCCATCTATTAAATATCTAGCGCTTCGGCGGATAGTATAATGCCGGTATTATCAGAATAAATATGATCATCAGGTAATAATGTTACTCCTGCAAAGTTGATAGCAATATCTGTTTCACCAATACTTTGATCTGTTGCTCCTACGGGAATTGCGACTAAAGCTTGGATGCCTATGTCAATATTCTCCAAAATATCAACATCTCGAATACTCCCATAACATACAATACCTTCCCAGCCATTATTAGCGGCAGACTGTGCTACGTTAGCATCAATAAGTGCTCGGCGGGTGGAGCCGCCGCCATCAATAACTAATACTTTACCGCTACCATTAAGGTTAACTACTTCATTTATCAAACCTGCACTTTCAAAACACTTTAGTGTAACTACTTTGCCGGCAAATGAACTGCGACCGCCATAGTTACAAAAAATGGGATCAACAACATCAATTAAATCGGCATAAAAGTCACATAATTCAGAGGTGTTGTATTGCATACGGTTGCTCTTTGGTCGGAAAAAAAGGGTCATAACAGTATATCTTGTTATGTTTAAAATAAAACCTATTATATATTTAGTCGGTATTACTTGAATTTAAAAGTAAAAGCCTTTTTAATAGCACTATCGATTAGTGTTTTAATCTAGAACAATCCTCTATGAGACAAATATATTAATAGCTATGATTAAACTTATCTTATGACCGAATATATTACAGCAAAGACCTTTTTATTTATTACACAAGCTATGGTCTTTTCGGTGCTGTTCTTTGTATTCTATGTTTATTATCAAACATTTTTACGTAAATATGTGAAGTATTGGTTAGTGAGCATAGGAGCGTTAAGTGTTAGTTATCTCATCAAGTCCCTCATCTCTTACAGTAGTAGTTATTCTGCTACTGCCTATTGGCATGTTTTTGCTGAATTGTTGCTACAAATTTGCCAATACTCATTTTTATTTTTTCTTGTATTAGGTGTTTTAAATGCCAAAACGAATAAAATAATATCGCTTAATATATTAAGAGGGGGAATTGCTTTAATCCTATTGGTCAGTGTGTTCACTAGCATGCTTTTTGCTTTTGATCCTAGCCAAGCGTTTAATCATTTTTATTTAACCACCAGTTTGCCCCATTTTTTCTTTGGTTGTGCTTTATTTGCATTGGCCAGTTACCTTCTTTTTGATAAAAAAACCTATTTTTCCAGCCGAGTCCTCATGTGCTTCGCCGCGACCTTCGGCTTACGCTACTTAATAAGCTCTTTTATATCAATTGTTGCTTTAACCGAGCCTTGGTTTCGTCAATTCGAGCAATTTCTTTTGTACTTTGATGCCGCAGCGTTTAGTATTTTGGGCTTCACTTTACTGATTTGGATGCAAGGAGCTGAAAGATTTGCCGCGTTAAATGCAATCAATAGAGCACAATATCTTGGTAAACATGACTCATTAACTGGGGCACTCAATCGTGGACAAGTGATGGCTAAGTTGTCCGATAAAATGCATGAGCTAATACAAGAACACAATAAAAATAAAATAAAACTGGCGATATTTTTAATTGATATAAAGCAATTTAAATTTGTTAACGATACCTATGGTTTAAAAATAGGTGATTATATTCTTGGAGAAATAGCTAATCGACTTAACCACAGTGTTTTCATGCCACAGGCTGTTGGCCGTTTAAGTGGTGATTCTTTTATGTTTGTCATTGAGTTTGAACAGGCATCTCATGTAGACCGAGCGGTAAGTCATATTCATGAGCTTATTGAACGTAGTTTTCGCTATGAACAACAAGAAGTAAATATTCAAGCTAGTATTGGTTACTGTTTTTATCCTGACGATGCAGATAAATCTGAAGATCTATTACAAAAAGCGAATCTTGCCTTACATCATGCAGAAACAAATAACATTTCTACCGTTGCTTTCGAGGAAGGAATGCAAGCCCAGGGGCGACGTTTAGTTTTAATCGAAAAAGAACTTAGAAGAGCCTTAGTCAATGATGAATTTATTTTATATTACCAGCCGCAACTTAATTTATTTACTAATAAACTTGAGGGGGTAGAAGCCTTAGTACGTTGGCAACATCCTGAAAAAGGACTATTACCTCCCAGTGACTTTTTAACTGAGATTGAAGCTTTAGGCATGCACAATGAGTTTGATAATTATATTTTGGCTAAGGCCTGTGAATCCAGTGAACGTTGGTTCAAGTTATACCAACGACGTGTTGCTATAGCCGTAAATATTACAGCCGTTGAATTTCAAGATGAACAGTTAGTAACCAATATTCAAGCCTTACTTCAAAAATATGGTATCCCGTCTAAATATATAGAGCTAGAGATCACGGAAAGCGTAGTTATGACCGATATATCTCGCGCTATGAATAGTATTGTTAAGTTGCAAAGCATGGGCATTAAAGTATCCATTGATGACTTTGGTACAGGTTACTCTTCTTTGGCTTATCTACGCGACTTACCAATAGATAAAATAAAAATTGATCGTAGCTTTATTAAAGAAGTTGCAAGCAATGATTCTGATCTAACCATTGTTAAGTCTATGATAGATCTCTCTCATGGCTTAGGTAAACGAGTCTTAGCAGAAGGAGTTGAAACCGTTGAGCAACTCAATGTTTTACGTAATCTAGGTTGTGATGCTGTACAAGGCTATTTTATTAACAAGCCCTTGCCTGAAGCTAAACTCGTACGTTATTTGGAAAGAAAATAGCATTAGAGATTCCTCTCCACCTTTAATGACCTTTTATTCATATCAATTACTCAGTCCCCTTACACTTACATGTCTTTGTTTCCAATCAGATTATAGAATTAATTTATATTGTATACTTTGTGCTGCGTAGCTGTGATAATTAGAAAAGTTAATCAAAAGTTAATGAAAAGGTTGCTTAACAGCTAAAACACCACAAAAAACTAAAAAATATCTGATGCCTACCGATACAAAGCTATACTAATGGTAAGTATAGCTTTAGTAACATTTTTCTCTGTATATTCCCTTTGAATTACGTTGCCAAATACTACCCTAAAGAAGAAAGCTGAGACAGGGCTATGGAAAAGCTAAATTACACACTATCAATTTTTATTATTTAGATTCAACTTTAAAGGTCAAGCCCTATGCTTATCAAACATAAACTAATCGCTAATACGATGATATTAGTTCTAGCTATGATCCTAATGCTACTGTTACTGAGCTATGAAAGTTCATTTTTACAGCATGACATTACTATCGCCAAGAGTATCGGCAATATCAAAGCCACAGTATTAGAGCTCAGGCGGGATGAAAAAGATTTCTTAGCCCGTAAAAAATTAAAGTATTCAGAAAGATTTAATATGCACATGACTGATATTCAGCAACAAATTTCTAATTTACATAAGGAGTTTATTGAGGCTGGGGTATCTATGTCTGAATTGACAAGTATGGGGAATATTCTAACAAGCTACCAAACTCAGTTTAATAAAGTCGTTGCGCTGCAAAATAAAATTGGTTTAAACGCCAAGGCAGGTTTGTATGGCGAGCTTAGAGCTGCTGTTCATGATGTAGAAGCACTGATTGGTGACGATAATTACCGCTTGCGTAGTGAAATGTTGCAATTAAGACGTAATGAAAAAGACTTTATGTTGAGAGTCGACGATAAATATGTCGACAAGCTTAAAACAAATGTGGGTAAGTTACTTGCCAGTGTGAACAGTTCTGACTTCTCTTCAGAGAAAAAACAACAAGTAAGTGCCTTAGTTAAAGCATATCAAAGTGCTTTTATTAATTTAGTTAATGCTCAAAAAGCGCTTGGGTATAACGAAAAGATGGGCGGAATGGGAGGTATGCGTAACGCTGTGCATCAACTTGATAGTGAACTAGCAACGGTATTAGCAAATAGTGACGCTGCTGTAGAAGACGATATTGATTTTGTTAATACCTTAGCATATGGACTTTTTAGTGTTGTACTAGTGGTGGCTTTAGTAAGTGCTTGGTTAATAGG
>Ga0209395_1000355_pt1 | contig 68076 bp, 56 predicted proteins | sample GOMGulsemesocosm_3_FD_184635 | JGI IMG/M metagenome (GOLD analysis project Ga0209395, IMG submission 184635) | Methane-oxidizing microbial communities from mesocosms in the Gulf of Mexico - GOM9D Gulf of Mexico (SPAdes) (version 2) | ecosystem: Environmental > Aquatic > Marine > Cold seeps...
GGGTATTTCTGACTAACAGTTGCTGCTCTGTCGCGGCTTCAAGGCGTTTAATTTGCTGGCTAATCGCCGACTTGCTCAAACCCAGTTTTTTGGCCGCTTGGGTAAAAGAGCGCTTTTTGGCGACTTCGACAAAGATAAGTAATAAAGGGGCGAGCTTGATTGTATTCATAGTGCAGCGTTCATACTCTTGTGTTCGTATTTTAGTGTTCGTATTTTAGTGTTCGTATTTTAGTGTTCGTATTTTAGTGTTCGTATTTTAGTGTTCGTATTTTAGTGTTCGTATTTTAGTGTTCGTATTTTAGTGTTCGTATTTTAGTGCTCGTATTTTAGTGTTTGTACTTTAGTGTTCAGTTAAGTAAACACTGAGTTAAAATTATGGTTATTGTTTAATATTCTAAGTATTTCTAAACTAAGTCAACTTTAAAGGCTAGTTAAGCCAAGTATTAAAAAAAGAGAGAAAACCATGACTTGTTTAGTAATCGTAGACCTAACCCCGACAGACAAAGTAAACCTTGGCCAATACAGTGAGCAAGCAGCGAAAACTGTCGCCGCTTTTGATGGGCATTTTATCGCAAAAGGTGCCATTGAAACCTTGCATGGTGAGGCTGCTCACCCAATGAAGGCTGTGATTCAGTTTCCTGACAAGGAGGCTGCACGTAACTGGTACCAGAGTGAGGCTTACCAAGCTTTGATTCCCCTTCGCGAACAAGGCATGCAGAGCCAGTTTCATCTGGTCTAGTGTCATAAGGGCTTTTATCAATTAAAAAAATAAGCAAAACTAAGTCATAGGGATATGGCTTAGTTTTGTTATCAGGGTGATAAGCCTTTTATTTCATTATCCCTCGTTAATTGTCTATCATGCTACTCTCTAGAAAAAAGTGAGTTTGAAATGATACAGCTAATCATGCTTTTAATTGTCCTTCTTCTTGTATGGATGCTTGTTAGGGCGTTACTTAAGATGACAGGCGCTAAGGCAACATTAGAAGAGGCAAGAACGATTGGCCTGCAAGAGGCGAGTCTTCACATTAACAACCCCATATTATTAGACGACTATGCTTTGGCGAAGGGCCTGCCAATGGATGTATTAGGCGCGCTTATAGAAGAAGGTAAAATCCCTTACTATCTGTGGAAACAATACACCTTTGTGGAGAATCGCGAATTAGCGACAGCGAGCAAGTAGGTAATACTCAATAAAGAAGTATGGACACCTAGTACCTACTATCGCTGCTCATATCAATACACTTTTAGGTGGAAAAATGCTTTCACTATTCCACCCTTTATACGCTTGTTAGTTTTCATGGAGTTCACCTGACGATGCATTACCGAGTAGCGAATATTAATGACTTAGAAGGTTTAGCTGGCTTGCATGCGAAGAGTTGGCGTGAGTCCTATCGAGGTATATTCCCTGATGACTTCCTTGATCATGATGTATGGGAGGATCGCAAGCGCACTTGGAGCCGCCGTTTATCTTCTCCCAAGAAGAATCAACATGTCATAATCGCAATGGATAATAAGGATATCTGTGGTTTTGTTTGTGCCTTTGGTAATGAAAGCCTTCAATGGGGAACATTCGTCGACAATTTACATGTTTCAACATCCGCTCAAGGTAAAGGGGTGGGTAAACAGTTAATGTATTTGATAGCTCAATGGGCCAATGAGTTATTTGACCACAAAGGGCTATACCTAGAAGTCTTGGAAGATAACCTAAGTGCACGTGGTTTCTACCATGGCATTGGTGCCAAGCATCAAGAAACGAACTTATGGCAACCCCCTGGAAGTAGTGAGCAGGTTAATGAGTTGCTGTATGTTTGGGAGACTAACCAAGCCTTATTGCAACTAAACAATGAAACGTCGTTTTAAATACAACGAATATTCTGGCTTGTTGATACCTTATTCATCAGGATAAAAACGAGGTTAAGATTTCTTGTGAGTTGCTTGGGCCCAAGGTAATAATTGAGCTTAAATAAGCCTTAGCGAAAGCTCTAGGGTTCATTAAATGTCCCATACAGAACATCCGTTCTTATTTTAAAAAGTTTCTCGGAATTTAGGCGTTCATGTCCCTAATAGGAAAATCTTATGTGTTTTTAGGTATGTGCTTTACGTAAGTGAAACAGAAGAAATACTCACTTCACTCTATACTAGTTATCAATATTAGTAATTCTTACCAGTGCCCTACATGGACGTTTCAGGCTATTAGCAACTTTTTAGCAGATGAATTAGGTGTACATGTATGTTTGAAAATCTTAGTTTTAGAATAAAACTCATTATTTTACTTTTCTGTACTATTAGTGGTTTTATTGTTGTTACCTTAGTTTCCCTCAATGGCTTGAATACTCAGCAATCCACTTCTACTCGACTTCAAACCCTCTCACACATTGAAAGTAATTTAGATGCGCTTGTTATTTCTATGATGGATAAACAAGATGGTATGTCGTCTCTTAATGATGACAATTTTGAGGCCTATATTGAGGCTATTAATTCCAATAAAGACAAGTTCTTAATCAGTTTGGATCAAGATATAGCGGATATTAAAACAGAGGAAGGTCGGGTCGGGCTTGAAGCCACTAAAGATAGACTCGTCAGCTATTCTGATGCCCTAATTGATATTATTAATGAAAGGCATGTACTTGGCTTTGATAGAAGTTCTGGTATTAAGCGTGAGGTGCAATCGTTGGGTGATATTGTCTTGAATGACATTGCTTTTTTAAGCATTGTAAAAAAAGAATTCGTTCGAGTACGTGAAGCAGAAAAAATTTATATATTTGAAACAACGCAAGATAACCTTGCAGCTATTCATGAAAACTTTAAAGGCTTTATTAATCGAATTGAAAACTTCGGTTTAGCCGAAAAGTTTGGTGGTAATATCGATTTATACTTAGCCGAAATTGAAAAACTGACGGCTCAAAATACTGTGACTAAAAACGTAGAAGAATCATTCTTAGCGCAAAAAACGCAATTTGATTTAAACCGATCATCTGTTTCTAGTTACCTAAATAGCCTGACACAAACGGCAGAAAATATTTCTAAAAAAAGTGTTAATGAAGCCAGCCTGACCTTAACTAGCGTGAGTATTTTAGTTGCCATCTTTTCAGGTTTAATCATGCTGGGCATTGGTAAAAGCGTTAATAAAACCTTGAGTGAAATTATCAGTGATTTAGTGAAAGTAAAAGAGGGTGATTTAAATGTCACTCTGTCTATTAACACAAAACGCAATGATGAGTTTGATGCCTTATGTGGCTCTGTTAATGACATGTCTGAAGGTCTTAGATCTGTTGTGAGTGGTGTCGTTAATACCACATCTGAGGTGAATGAAAAAGTCGCAAATCTGAATGCTGCCGTTAATAGTATTTCTGACAGTAATCAATCTATTAATACGCAAACACGCTCTCTCACCGCTGCCACAGGTGAAATTTCAACGAATATATCTAGTATTTCTGATACCACTGATAATTTAAGTCTCCAATCTAAAGATACCTATGAATCCGCAAAAAATGGTGCGAAAACCATTAAAGAGGCACTTCTTAATCTTTCTAAGACCACTGAGTTTGTTAATAAAACAGGCGATAAGCTTAATGAGTTAGGTAAGTTGTCGATGGATATCGATGGTGTGATTACCATGATCAATGATTTAGCGAATCAGACCAACTTATTAGCGCTTAATGCGGCTATCGAAGCGGCACGGGCTGGTGAGTCGGGCCGTGGTTTCTCTGTTGTTGCTGATGAGGTGAGATCGTTAGCAGAAAAAACAGTGGATGCCACAACGCGAATTACCAGTATAGTGAGCACCATACAGTCCTCAACAACCTCTGCTATTTCGACAATGAAAACAGGACAAGAAAACCTATTAGCCATTGAGGTGTCTGGTGAGAAGGCAGAAAAGGTAATGTTTGAAATTGAAAACTTCGCAAAAACCGGGGCTGAATCTGCTAATCATATGGCACAATCAATTCTAGAAGTGTCTAAAACTGCGGTGCTTATGAATAAGGACATGGATGAGATTGCACAGCAGCTGCAAGCGGATACTGATTCAATCGCCACTATTTCTGATAATACGGACCAAATTTATAATTTAGTTGAGCATCTTGGCAAAAAAACGAGTGTTTTTATTATCGAGTAGCTCTGAATTTAAACCGAGTTAATACCTGCTGAATTTTTCGATAGACTCAAGGATGAGTCGCCATCTAATGATTATCACATATGCAAAACTAGCTTCTTTTTGACGACAATTAAATGATCAGAAAAGCATAATTACCCTGCCTCATATCGAATTAAATCCACCGAAAGTCTTAATAAAAATATAGCGTTAAGTGCTTAACAGCGCTTCTTTTTATGCTTAAAAAAGGGATACTAAGCAACCGCTTGTTATTTTTCTTATTTGCCTTTAAATGGCCAATGGGGGAAAGTACTAAAAACCGCTTTAAAATAGGATGATAAATGCGCATAAAAACAGCCATTGTGGGTTATGGATTTTCTGCAAAAACTTTTCATATCCCTTTTATTACCAACTCTGATAACTATGTCTTTCATGCACTGAGTAGTTCCAAGCAAGATGAGGTAAAACAGGACTGGCCTGAGGTGAAATGCTACTCAGGCGCAGATGAGATGATCAAACATACTGATGCGGATTTAGTGATTATTACTGCGCCTAATGATGTGCATTATAGCTTGGCAAAATTAGCGTTAGAGCAGAATAAACATGTGCTGATTGAGAAGCCGTTTGTGACACGCTCAGAAGATGGCGAAGCCTTGATTGCATTAGCGAAGGAAAAGGGTTTGCTGTTAAGTGTGTACCAGAACCGTCGTTATGATGGCGACTTTCTCACTGTTAAGCGCTTAATGGATGACAATAAATTAGGTGAGGTTCGTGTATATGAATCTCACTTTGATCGTTTTCGACCTGAAGTACAAAAACGTTGGCGTGAAATGGCAAGCGATGGCGGCGGTATTTTATATGATTTAGGCCCGCATTTATTGGACCAAGCACTTAGTTTGTTTGGTTTACCTCATACGATAAGTGCTCGTTGTAAAAGTATGCGTAAAGGCGCGACAACCACAGATTATGTCCACCTTAATTTAGCTTACCCAGGCTTAGAAGTGATTTTAAATGCCAGTCTCTTTTGTGCAGGACCTAACCTTAGGTTCCAAGTACAAGGCGATAAGGGCAGTTATGTTAAGTATGGTCTTGACCCTCAAGAAGATTGTTTAAGGGCAGGTGAGCTGCCAGTAGGTGATAACTGGGGTGAAGAGAGGCTGACTGAGTTTGGTAAGTTTTATGATGCCGATACTATTGAGCTCATCCCCACTGAAAAAGGCTGTTATCAAAACTTTTTTACAGACCTTGCTAAAGCGATAGAAACCGGTGAATACGCGACTATGGACGCACAGCAAAGTCTGAATACCATTAAACTTATTGAATTGGCGCTAGAAAGCGAAAGCAGAGGCATGCAGCTCGAGGTTGATTTTTAATATTGAGAGCACTCATCTTATCAATATTTTCAAGCTGCCTTCTAAGTCAGAAAATAAAGAGGGGGTAAGCCTAGCGGCTTACTCTCCTTGCCATTCTGATTCCTGTTGTTTGATATAAAATGCCAGTTTTCGAATGCCATCTTCCCTTGTTTTCATGTCTTTTTCACTGAAGTTTAAGCGCATGCAATGACGGTATTTACCGGTTGCTGAAAAAAGGGTGCCAGGGGCAATGTTAATACCGCCTTCGCGGCTTACATTCGCCAGCTTCACCACATCAATATGTTTGGGTAATTCTACCCATAATAAAAAACCACCTTCGGGAAAGCTGATTTTAGTCTCACTGGGAAAGTACTTATTGAGGGCTTGAATAAAGTGATCTCTTGCCTGTCGATATTCTTGTCTAGAGCGTCTAATGTGCCTGTCATAACCGCCTGTTTTGATGAAGTCTGCAATCGCTAATTGTGGCAGAGTCGGGCACATGGAATTACTCACATATTTAATGTGCGTCACCTTATCACGATAGCGCCCTGGGGCAATCCAACCCACTCTCAGGCCCGGTGCGATCGTTTTAGAAAAAGAGGAGCAAAACATAACTCGGCCATCTTCATCAAAGGTTTTTATGGTTTTAGGTCTAGGGTATTGATAAGAAATATCACCGTAAATATCATCTTCAATGATGGAAATATCATAACTCTGTGCGAGCTTATAAAGCTTCTGTTTATTCTCATCCGGCATGGTGTAGCCAAAAGGATTGTTACAGGTTGGCGTTACCAGAATGGCTTTGATCGGCCACTGATCAAGCGCCAGTTCTAATGCCTCTAAACTCAAGCCCGTTACCGGGTGGGTAGGGATCTCAATGGCTTTTAAGTTTGCCGCTTTAATGGCTTGAATTGAGCCGTAAAAACTGGGGGATTCAATGGCAATGATTTCACCGGATTCTGCCACGGCACGCAAACAGACCGATAGGGCTTCTTGGCAACCTGAGGTCACTATCAGGTCGCTTGGGTGAAGGTGACAACCAAAGCCTAAAGCCAAGCGCGATAACTGCTCTCTTAATACTAATGCACCTTTTATGTCGCCATATGACAGGCTGTCACTGATATTATGCTTGGTAAGGTCAGACAGCTTCTTAAGTAAGGGTTTAAGGGAAGAGCTTTCCATATTAGGCATGGCATGTTGCAGCTGAATGTTATCCTTATCTTCTTTACTAATAAGAAGAGTCAGTACCTGTTCCCATTGAGATACTTCCATAGGGCGTTGGGGCGGACGTGAGATTTCAGGCAGACTGTGATTGTTGGTATTGGGAGTCGCGAAGTAACCTGACTTAGGTTTTGCTTCAACCAAGCTCTCCATTTCAAGATGGCGGTAAGCTTCTTGTACTGTTGAAATACTGACTTGATGCTGACTCGCCAGTTGCCTAACAGAGGGCATTTTATCACCACTTTGAAAATAACCCTGTTGGATATGATCGCGCAGTTCGTTGGCCAGCTTTTGGTAGAGTTTCATAATAGTATGTCAGCATTGAGAGTAAGTAATAATACATATTAATTAAGAGTATCGAGTATTTCCAATACAGTTAGATGTTAAAAAGACAATACAGGGCAATTAACTGACTATCTGTATGGTTGAAAATAATTTTATTTGAATCTGTATTGTTTGTCTGTCTTTTTTTACACTAGTTGTATCTTAATCATGCTTAGTTGAATTCATTGATTCACTAGGTGCACACAGAAAAGGGGAAGACGATGCTATTAATTGCTTTATTACAGAATGTTCAAGGCGCGATGAAAATGTACACTACGCGCCGTCAACTAACTCACCTTAGCCATGCTCAACGCCAAGATATGGCGATCACACCAGAAGCCGCCCATAAAGAAGCAAAGAAGGCCAATATTTGGGTGTTCATGAATGACCTTATCAAAAGGCAATTGAAGCAAAAGGGGCAATGATATGGAATATTCATTTTTTTTAGCCATTAGTTTATTTGCCTTTGTTATGTCGGTCACCCCGGGACCGAATAATTTGATGTTATTAGCATCGGGCGCTCAGTTTGGTTACCTAAAAACCTTACCTCACATGCTGGGCATTATCATAGGTATGGCGTGTTTGATCGCCTCTGTATTGGTCGGACTAGGGGCCGCATTTGAACTGTATCCTGTGTTATATGACATATTAAAGGTACTAGGCAGTGCTTACTTATTATGGTTAGCTTGGAAGATAGCTAATGCACCGACTGATGATAACGCCCTAAAAGCTAAGGGTGCTGAAAAAGCCACGCCCATGCGTTTGCATTCAGCGTCACTGTTTCAGTTCGTTAATCCTAAAGCTTGGACTATGGCCATTGGTAGTGTCAGTACCTTTACCTTAACTGGCGATTTATATTGGCAATCGGGTGTGTGGATTATGGTGGCCTTTGCCTGCATGGGCTTTATTGCGATTAGTTTGTGGGCGGGTCTTGGGGTGGCTATCAGACAATGGCTTACCTCGGTCAAAAGAAAACAATACTTTAATTGGTTTATGGGCAGTATGACGGCAGCCACACTGATATTAATTCTGGCTGATTAATTATATGCTTTGCTACAGAAGATCAAATTCAGAAATGGATTTGATGTTCTGTTTAATACTTTGCTTGATAGATTTTTGATAAATACAGACATTATGACGACAGATATGAGCCTGACTCTTGAAACAGACAATCAAAACCTCGATACAGAAACCGTGTGGAGCGTGTATCTAATACGAACTCGCTTAAATACCCTCTATGCGGGTGTGACCACGGATGTTGAACGGCGTTTTAAAGAGCACGCGAGCAATTCAAAAAAAGGTGCACGCTATTTGCGTGGGAAGGGGCCTTTAGTTTTGATGTGGCATCAGGCCATAGGCGATAAAAAAGAGGCCATGTCATTAGAGTATAAGATCAAACAGATTGATCGAAAAAAGAAGCTGTCACTGATTCATGGTTCTTTAACCTTGGAGGATATTTTTGGTACCAGTTCGAATTAAATTTATTTTTTAAAGCGATAAAAAGCGCATCGCACTGAGCTTAAAATCAAGTTATGTCACCCTTAATATGTTTCAAAGCATAAGCTTTGCTTATGTGTATAAGTGCTAATTGCTAATATTCATAACTAAAGCCTTCGTTTTTATTTATTCTGCACCCAGAACATTCACTTGGTACCACTTGAAGTGAGGCGAGTGTTTAACGATATTAACGGGGGAGAAGGCTAAATGAATAAGGTAATATTAATTGTCATAGATGGTTTGAATTATCAAGTCGCGCGTGATTGTATGGGGTTTCTTGCCGCACTGGTGCAATCGGGACAAGGGCAACTGTATAAAATGCAGTGTGAACTACCGTCTTTATCCCGGCCCTTGTATGAATGTATTCTGACCGGAAAACCACCCCTTGAAAGTGGCATCCTAGACAATAATACGATTCGTCTCTCAAACGAACAAAGTATCTTCCACCTAGCCCAGAACTCAGGCTTAAAAACCGCCGCTGCTGCTTACCACTGGATCAGTGAGCTATATAACACTTGCCCCTATGATGCGATTAAACACAGATTTACTTTTGACGAGAGTATGCCGGTTCAAAGGGGGATTTTTTACCATCAAGATCATTATCCTGACCAGCATACCCTGTTAGATGCGGAGCATTTACGGCAAGAGTATGACCCAGACTTTCTATTAATCCACACCATGAACGTGGACGATATCGGCCATAAATTCGCATTAGATAGTCAGCAATATCGTAATGCAGCGAGGCGTATGGATGGTTATTTATCCCACTTCCTTCCCCAGTGGCTCAAAGAGGGTTATCAGATATTGATAACCGCTGACCACGGCATGAATAATGATCATTCACATGGCGGTACCCTCCCAGAAGAAATTGAAGTACCCTTGATGGTTCTTGGCCAAGGTTTTAGCCAACAAGCGGGTTTGGCGATTAAGCAAACCCAGATTTGTGGCCTAGCGTGTCAATTGCTAGGTATAGAAGGGCACGACAAGCATTTTGCCCACGATTTTTTGAAGGTTTAAGCATGACTGATTTACATATTTTTGATCTCGATGAAACGTTAATCGCCGGGGACAGCTCGTCTCTATTTTGTGAATTCATGTGCGAGCAAGGTTGGATGGACAAAAGTAGCTTTTTGGCGGAAGAGGCAAGGTTAATGGACCTCTACCACAAGGGTGAACTCTTGATGGAAGACTATGTGGATCTACAAGTCGAGCCCTTAAAAGCTTTCTCCAAATCGCTTTTAGACACGGGTATACAAACCTTTGTGAGTCAGGTGATGTTGCATAAGTTTTACCCTCAAGCGATTGAGTTGATTAAGCGTATCAAACAACAGGGGGATGAGGTCTTGGTTATCTCTGCCACTGTCGCTTTTTTAGTGAAGCCCATAGCGGCATTATTAGAGATCAACAACGTGTTGGCTATCGACCTTGTCATGGATGAAGACGATATGCCGACAAGCACGATAAAAGGTCATGTAAGCTACCGAGAAGGCAAGGTATTACGTCTTAAAGAATGGTTAGCAGAGCAAGAGACTGAGTTTGAAAATAGTCACTTCTATTCAGATTCTATTAATGACCTGTCATTACTGGAATATGTCGACTTTCCAATCGTCACCAACCCTGATGCTAAGTTAACCGAAATAGCCAATCAAAAGGCTTGGCCGATACTGGATTGGCGTCGCGATGAAGCCTTGTCGACAGAAATATTACGCGCTGAAAATAACAAGAATTAACCGTCTAGCATGAGCATCAGTCTGTCCGAAATACGGGCCTTTAATGCGGTAGTTGAGCATGGAACCTTTACCCGTGCCGCTTCTGCGTTGGAGGTAAGCCAACCTGCCGTGACAGCACAAATACGTAAGCTTGAATCACGCTCGGGCCATTATTTGTTGGAGCGGACCCCTAGCGGCTTTGAATTAACCAATCATGGTAAGCGCTTATATCAGATTTCCAGGCAATACACAGATTTGGGTAATGCCTTGGATGCAGCGCTATCGGCCAATAGTCACTCATCGCTTCCCAGCGTTAAAATTGCGACCGCATCGGCGTTAATTTTTATGCCTTTGTTAGCCCAGTTTCGGCAACAATATGATACTACTCGCTTAGAAATACACTCAAGCACCAGTGCTAAATGTCAGGCTTTATTATTAAGCCGAGAAGTCGATATAGGCTTGTTTCCCTTAGCGGATAAACATTCGGCCCTGTCAAACTTTGAATATCATCGTCATAATCTGGTGGCCATAGTGCCCAGAACCAGTCCCTTAAGTAGACTTAAGACGGTGAGTATTAAGGCATTGGCTCAGTATCCACTCATTTTTTCTGCTCACACCAGCTATACCCAAGTCTGTTTGGATAAGCTGCTTTTAGCCCATAATATTCGTGGTACTAGTCACATTCGTTTGGATCACAGGCATGAAATTTGTGAAGCTGTGATACACAATATGGGCATTGGTTTTGCTTTTGAAAATGATATTCGCCCAGATGATAGGTATCTGAGTTTGAACATTATTGAAGCAAGCGAACCTGCCATTGAACATGTGGTTTGGCTTAAAAATCGTAGCACCATGCCTGCGGTGCAAGAGTTTGTGCAAATGGCGCTGGATCAGGTAAGCATCCTAGACAGTCAAACCCCTTAGATCTTTCATACTCTAAATGTAAAGCTCCTGTGATTACAAAATAGCTCAAATTGAAGGCTTGTTTTGATTTTCTCGACGGCCTAAACTGGGAATCAATTACGATCTTAACGGCTGGAAAGGACACAGATTGTTAGTTTTTCCAGCACTGCGTTTAACACATTAGGGATAAAATAGAGTTTTTTATGATTAGTCATATAGACCATCTAGTGTTAACAGTTGCGGATATAAATGCCTCAGTAATGTTTTTTGTGGATGTACTGGGTATGACGCCGATTACCTTTGCCAATGGCCGCAAAGCGGTCAGTTTTGGGGAGCAAAAAATCAACTTTCAAACGGCAGGCCAAGAGATGCGCAACCATGCCATCGAAGGGTCTGGGGACCTTTGTTTAATTGCCTGTGTCAGTTTGGACGATGTGATCGCTCACCTTAAGCAAAAAAATATCGATATACTCGAAGGTCCAGTAAAAAAGACCGGCGCCATGGGCCCTATGATGTCAGTCTACATTAATGACCTTGATAACAATCTTATAGAAATAAGTCGCTATCAAAGTGCAGAGGAGCTTGTTAAACGGACAGATGAAGGTTAATAACCTAGATGCGCACTTATTGAAATAAGTCGTTACCAAAGCGCAGAAGACCCGGTTAAAACGGACACATGAAGGTTAATGACCTAGATGCGAACTGATTGAAATAAGTCGTTATCAAGTTGAAGTAAGCAGCACATAAAACCGCATATAATGCGGTTTTATAGGGACTGTATTACCTGTCTTAAATGGGCGTAGTCTTGGTCTTGATAGCGGGCAAAACCGGATAAACGTTTGGCTTTACATTTAGTCAGGTAAGGCGTGCTTATTCCCGCTAAAAAACGGCATTGGGTATCTAGGCTCATGCTATCAGGGTGAAGTTTGAGGCTAGTTTGAAAGGCCTTACCTAGCTCTTCAAGATCCAACCGAATTTGATTTTCATCCAACTGACTTGCCTCACCTTTACGACCCACTAACTGACCAATGCTTTTCCCCAGACAACTAGAGCAATGACCACAGTCTGTCGTCACTTGTAAGTCCCCAAAATATTGAGCCAAGCTTTGGTTTAAGCAGGTTTCTTGTTCGAAAAAGGCAATCAATTTGGCAATGCGTTCAATTTCGGCGCCTTCTTTTTGCTTGAAGTAGTCGCTTAATTTAGCGGCGAGCTGATCTTTATTGTTAAGATCATAGACATCGTATACTTGAGTGAGTTGCTTGGTTTCTAATTCAATCAGGCCTTTCTCATTCAGGTAATCCAGCGCTTTAACCGCTCTGTCTTTGGCTTCTTTGGCCCAGAATTCGAAGTTAGGTTCTCCCCATACCTTCTTAAACTTGGTAGCTTCAAATACCTGCATTAAAAAGGCGGATCTATCTGGATCAAACTGACCTAAAACCTGTGCCATAGGGGCAACAAATTTATACCGAAAATGCGCATAGTAGACGTATTTTGGGCTGATGATCCCCATCAATTCTAACTGAACTAATAAGGTCTTCAGAGGGAGTTGACGTATGTTGGTTTCATTGGACAGGGCATAGAGTTGCATTTCCCAAACCAGGGTACGCTGCATCACACTTTGTTGATCTATAAGGTCCAATAAATAAGCGATACTTTGCTGTTCAGGTGTATCCCCATAAACAAAGTTCTCTAAGGTGGATAAACCTTCAAGGTTCGCTAAGGTAATACAATTTGATGCTTGGCCATCACGTCCTGCACGGCCAATTTCTTGGCTGTAGTTTTCAATCGATTTGGGTAAATCATAGTGAATAACACGACGGATATTGGATTTATCTATGCCCATGCCAAAAGCAATAGTCGCCACCACAGTATTGAGCTTGCCTGACATGAAGTCCATTTGGATCTGTTCTCTGTGATGGCTATCCAAACCCGCATGGTAGGCCTGAGCCGCGATTTGATTAGCTCTTAACCATTGGGCGACGTCTTCTGCGCTTTGCTGCAATGTGACATAGATGATTGAAGGTTCATCGCTTGCAATACTGGGTGCCTGAGAGGTGACTATGTTACTTTGTAAGGCATCTAATAAGGCGCGTTTTTTATCAAATTGCGGTACGTTTAAAACACTTAAATTAAGGTTGGAGCGATAAAACCCGGTTTGTACTATATGGGCTTCATCTATGGCAAATTTAGCGGCCATATCGCGTTTTACCTTAGGTGCGGCGGTTGCGGTTAAAAGTAAAACTAGCGGGATATTAAACTGGCTTTGATAGTCAGGTAGTTTTAAATAATCAGGGCGAAAGTTATGGCCCCATTCTGAAATACAGTGAGCTTCATCGACCACTAATAAAGAGAGGGTGAGTGTGTGTAAAAAATTACGAAAGCTCTCATTATTAAAACGCTCAACCGACACCATGAGTATTTTGATCTGACCCTCACGAACCTGACGCATAATCTCTCGATTTTGATCCGCGCTTTGACTTGAATCTAAACTGGCTGCGCCAATGCCTTTGCTTTGTAAAAAACTGACCTGATCTTTGATCAAGGCAAGTAAGGGCGAAACCACCAAAGTAATACCACTTAGCTGTGTCGCACTAAATTGATAACAAAGGGATTTACCCGCGCCAGTGGGGAAAATAGCGAGGCTGGATTGACCCGCTAAAATTTGGCGAACACATTGCTCTTGTCCACCGCGAAACTGATCAAATCCAAAGTTTTGTTTTAAAGCTGGTATTAGGTTCATAGTGAAATTTACTTGTCTTAATGAGTGGCACGCTTGACGTATTTATTGATTCGCTATGCTAAAAAGGGAATGAATAGTCGTAAGATGGTGCGGCTAGCTTGTCCCAATCTTGTACGATAAGTTCAAGATCATTTAATAGATTGATCCAATAGTCTTCATCGCTAAACCAAGGAAACGCAGTAGGGAATGCCGGGTCGTCCCAACGGGCATTTAACCAGGCGGCGTATTGCACTAAACGAATGGCTTTAAGGCTATCAATCAGTTGCACTTCATCTTGATCAAATTCAAAGTGACTCTCGTAGCCTTCAATTAACTCATTTAACTGCTGTTTTTGTTGCTCTAACGTGCCCGAAAGGTGCAGCCATAAATCCTGTACCGCAGGGCCTAGTTTAGCGTCGTCAAAATCGAGTATGTAAATATCGTCATTAGCATCCACCAGTAAATTGCTACGATGACAGTCCGCATGGATAGGGTACAGGGTCTTGGGCCAAAATTGGCTTACTTTCGCTTCAATTAGAGATGCCAGTTGAGTGCTGATGTCATCGAATCGAGAGTGTAGGAATTTAGGTAAATGAGCGCAGGACTTTAATTTACTCACAGCTAATGCAAAATCGGTAATAGGTGCCATGCTGTGACGCGTATTAAAGGTCGTTTGTTGCAACGTTTTGTGGATTTGAGCCAAGGTTTCACCGGTTACAAAGAGGTGGTCCATGTTATCGGCATCGGGTGCTTTACCGACTAATTTATCGTAAACACAAAAGTAAAAATCTTGGTAAAAGAAGAGGCTTTCCCCTTCGATTTTTTTAGGTGCTATGACCTTAACGCCTGCATCAATTAAGCTAAAAAGAGCCTGATGTTCTTCCAGTATTTGTGCTTTGCTCCAACGTTCACGACGATAGAACTTTGCCACCAAAGGTGTGCTGTCTTCAATGCCCACTTGGTAGACTCTATTTTCGTAACTGTTTAGCGGATAAATCCTTGCATCGCACCAAAGGCCAATGCTCTCAACAGCATTTATAACGAAATCGGGTGTTAGGGCGGAAAAGGGATGGTCAGACATAAGGTGCTCAGTTGTAAGGTGCTTAGTTTTAATAGAAAAGGTGAATCAAGGAAATAACAAGATTAACAGCACTTAGGGTATCAAGCGCATAGGTAATAACGCCAGCGTTTGTTATCTTAGTTAGCTATCCTCTAGCTATCAGAAGTCGATGACGAGTGAGTCAAAAAAGGAATCTGAATGAAAAACAATACAAGTTTGACCCAGTTATTGCCCTTTATATTACCCTACAAAAAGCAGATATTTTTCGCCAGTATTGCCCTTATTATGACAGCGGGTGTGACCTTGAGTCTGGGCCAAGGGGTGCGTTATCTGATTGATAACGGTATCGGCTCAGGGTCTAGTGATGCCCTATTAAACAGCATTGGTATTTTTCTTGGCTTGGTTGCTTTACTGGCTATCGGCAGTTTTATCCGATTTTTCTTGGTCTCTTGGATAGGTGAAAAGGTGGTCGCCGATTTAAGGAAGGCTGTATTCGCCCACTTAATTCATTTACATCCTGGTTTTTTTGAAGAACAAAAAAGCGGCGAAATTCAATCTCGTATCACCACGGATACTACTCTTTTACAAAGTGTCATTGGCTCGTCGGTCTCCATTGCTTTGCGTAATATATTAATGCTGATTGGCGGTTGTGTGCTGCTGATGATTACCAATGCTAAATTGACCTTTATTGTTTTGTTAAGTGTTCCTTTAGTGATTATCCCTATTCTATTTTTTGGCCGTAAAGTCCGTAAATTGTCCCGTGAAACCCAAGATGAAATTGCCAAAGTTGGTGGCCATGTGGGGGAATCATTACGCCATATTAAGGTGGTGCAAAGCCATAATCAGCAAGCTCATGATATCGGACTATTTTCCAATGTCGTGGAGCGTGCTTTTAATATCAGTGTGCAACGTATCAGGCAAAGAGCCTTTTTATCTGTGGTGGTGATTGTCTTATCCATGTCAGCTATCGCCGCCATGTTATGGGTAGGGGGCAATGATGTGATGCAGGGACGTATCAGTGGCGGTGAGCTGGCCAGCTTTCTCTTCTACGCCATTATGGTTGCAGCTGCCGTTGCGGCTATCTCAGAGGTTATGGGAGAATTGCAGCGAGCAGCGGGTGCCGCCGAACGCTTAATTGAATTATTAAATACACCCAATAAAATCCCACCTAATGTGAGTACACCGACCCATATTGAGGATGTGCATGATATCGGCCTAGGCCAAGAAATGATTCGTTTTAATCAGGTGGACTTTGTTTATTCGAGTCGTACCGATAAGGCAATTAGTGAGTTTGATTTAAGCCTGATTAAAGGCGAAAGAGTCGCCTTGGTCGGACCTTCTGGCGCGGGTAAATCGACCTTGCTTGAATTGTTATTGCGCTTTTATGATGTTGATGGGGGCGCGATTAGTTTATTAGGTCAAAATATTCGTTACTTGGAATTAAGCGCCTTAAGAGAAAGCATAGCAATTGTGCCGCAGCATGCTTCCTTGTTTGATATAAGCGTGGCGCAAAACATTGCTTATGCTAGGCCTGATGCCAAGAAGGAAGATATCATTAGCGCGGCTAAAGCCGCTTATGCTCATGACTTTATCATGCAATTACCCCAGGGTTACGACTCCGATTTAGGGGAGAATGGCGTTAAACTCTCAGGCGGGCAGATGCAACGAATTGCGATCGCCAGAGCCATTCTTAAAGATGCGCCTATTCTGTTGCTGGATGAAGCCACCAGTGCCCTTGATGCTCAAAGTGAGCATCATGTACAACAGGCGCTGGAGCATTTGATGCAAGGCCGAACCAGCTTGATCATTGCCCATAGATTATCCACCGTGATCAATGCCGATCGCATTGTTGTGATGGACCATGGCAAGTTAGTCGCACAAGGGACTCATGCCCAACTGTTAGAGCAGTCACCCTTGTATGCCAAGCTGGCAAAATTGCAATTTCAACATGGTTAAGGCTTAGTTTAAAGCGATAACAAACACACTTGAGTAGGCACAGTTGATCTGTTTATCCGTTAGGCTAACGCCTTGAGTTGAAAACAGAAGGCGTGCTGCTTGAGTGTTATTAATCAGCGGAATCTTCAGTTCTGCTTGGCCTCGATAAAAACCTAAATACAGTGTGTTTAAACAAGCATCTGCATTCTCTCGCTCAAGGATTAAAGAGATAAAGTCTCTGTCCTGTTGGTGCCAATCTTCATGCCTCATAGGCTCTGCTTGCTCATTGAGCCAGGTGACTTTGTCTTTCACCAAGTGATGGAATAAGTCATCGTCCTCTAGCTTACATTGGGCCAGCATAGGAAATTGCCTACGCAGTTTTAATAATTGGCTAATGCTATTTTCTAGGCGGGTTCTCGCCTTAGTGCTTTGCCAATCTAACCATGAAATTTCATTATCTTGGCAGTAAGCATTGTTATTGCCCATTTGAGAATTAGACAGTTCGTCACCGCCTAATATATGCGGTGTGCCTTGGCTTAATAATAAAGTCGCTAATAAGCATTCTTGCTGATTAAGCCTTTGTTGGTTAATCCGCTCATTTGGGGTTTCGCCTTCTACGCCAAAGTTTTTGCTGATGTTCTCCCCATGGCCGTCTCGGTTACCTTCTTTATTGGCAAGGTTATGTCTGTCTTGATAACTCACTAAATCATGCAGAGTAAAACCATCATGGTAGCTAATATAATTGACCGATTGCAGTGCGCTCTTATGGCCCTTATGGAAAATGTCTCGTGAGCCCATCAAGCGGGTGGCGAACTCTTGGATTTGAGCCTGATCTCCACGCCAAAAACGTTTTATATTATCCCTGTATTGATCATTACATTCTAAAAACTCAGGGGGGAATTGACCCAGTTGATAACCATTAGGGCCGATATCCCAAGGTTCTGTGATTAGGCATGCTTGAGAGATGACAGGGTCCTGTAGCATGGCACTTAAAAGCGGCGCCTTGGTATCAAAATTATGCTGTGTACGACCCAGATCAACACCGAGATCAAAACGGAAACCGTCAACGCCCATGACCTCAAGCCAATAACGCATACTGTCCATAATAAGTTGGATGCTGACCGGCTGATAACTATCAATGCAATTACCACAGCCCGTGTAATTTAGATAATGTGAACCTTGAGAGCGATAATAACTGGCATTGTCTAGGCCTTTATAACAGACACTGGCGTGTTGTTTTTCCCCTTCTGCTGTGTGGTTATAAACCACGTCGAGAATGACTTCAAAGCCGGCTTTGTGAAGGCCTTCCACCATAAGTTTGAACTCAGCGACAGGGTCTTTAATGGCGTATTCAAAATCAGGGGTGAAAAAGTTGATCGGGTTGTAACCCCAAAAATTGCTTAAACCTAAATCCTGTAAGCGCATTTCACTGGCAAATGAAAAGCACGGCATTATCTGTAAGCTGGTTACGCCTAGCGAGGTCAGATGAGCAATACTTTTAGGCTCAATGAGTCCCAGATAGGTGCCTTTTAACTCATCATCGATATCCAGCTGCTGAGTAAAACCTTTCACATGAAGTTCATATAGGCTGCGGGTTTCATGGTTGATCTGGCTTGATAATGGACGCTTAGCCTGTGTTGCTGTGTGTGTGACAATTGACTTTGGCACACAGTGAGCCGAATCATGTTTATTGATTTGCCCTGAGGTTTTAATAGCACTTTGGTCTGGGTGCCAGTTGAGCTTAGCACTCAGTTGTTTGGCATAGGGGTCTATTAATAACTTATTAACATTGAAAAAATCTTGTTCACTGGGATTAAAGTCCCCGTCTGCGCGATAACCATAAGCCTGACCGGACGTGAGGCCTTTGATCTCTCCATGCCAGATACCGTGTGTTTTTTGAGTCAGCGCAATTTGTCTTTCTTTTTCGCCTGTATCATCAAATAAACAGAGGTAGACCTGTGTTGCATGTTGAGAAAAAACAGCAAAGTTAACCCCGTTATCGGTCAGACTAGCACCCAGTGGTGCGGCTTTTCCTTGTGTTTGTATTAGCTCGACCTGAGCCTTATTAGCATGCATGAATCTATGACCTTGTTTATTTAAGTGTTTTAAAGAAAGGAAATAAGCCCTTGTGGTTACATTCTCACAAGGGCTTAGGGTTCATCTTACCGTTATTGACTGACTCAAGCGCTATGGCTTGATTTTAAGTGCTATGGCAGCAAGAGGCGGGACCTGTATGCAAAGGCTGACGGCTTTACCGTGACAGGCAATTGCCTCAGTGTTCCAACGAGTATTAGTGGCAAAGTCACTGCCGGTGTAGGCTTTATCATCCGAGTTAAATACCTGTTCATAGGTGCCTTCTTCAGGGACACCAATGCGGTATTCCTGATGGGTATTTGGGGTGAAGTTAACCAGAATAATCAGCTTCTCATCCGTGTCTTTGGCTTTTCGAATAAAGCTTAAAATGCTATTGGCGTTATCGTCATAACTTATCCATTCAAACCCGTCATGCTGGTGGTCATAGTGCAACGCAGACTCAGCAAGGTAAAGTTGGTTAAGATCACGACATAGGTCTTGCTGACCCTTATGATAATCCACTTCAAGTAAGTGCCAATCTAGGCTAGCGCTGTGGTTCCACTCTCGACCTTGAGCAAACTCATTGCCCATAAAATTAAGCTTTTTACCCGGATGAAAATACATATAAGCAGTAAAGGCTCTTAAATTAGCAAACTGCTGCCAAGTATCGCCCGGCATCTTGCCCAGCATAGAGCCTTTACCGTGTACGACTTCGTCATGGGAAAGCGGCAAGACAAATTGTTCATCAAACGCATAAGCAAGGGAAAAAGTCATTTCACCATGGTGGTGCTGACGGTGAACAGGGTCCTTGGCTATGTATCTAAGAGAGTCATTCATCCACCCCATGTTCCATTTAAAGCCGAAACCTAAACCCTCCATATAAGTAGGCTTAGACACACCAGGAAAAGCAGTTGATTCTTCTGCTACTGTGAAACACCTAGGGTGATTCAGATAAATGGTTTCATTTAAGCGACGTAAAAAACTAATGGCTTCATAGTTATGATTACCACCATCCACATTGGGGATCCATTCTCCTTCTTCACGTGAGTAGTCAAGATAAAGCATGGAGGCAACGGCATCGACACGTAAGCCATCAATATGGAATTCTTCTAACCAATAAACCGCATTACTGATCAAATAATTGACCACATGCTCTTTACCAAAATCATAAATCAGAGACTTCCATTCAGGGTGGAAACCTTTTTTAGGATCTGGGTATTCGTACTGTTTATCCCCATCAAAATTAGCCAAACCATGATCATCGGCAGGGAAATGAGCGGGCACCCAGTCAACAATGACACCTATGCCAGCTTGGTGAAACCTATCGACTAAGAGTTTGAAGTCATCAGGGTTACCAAAGCGGGAGGTTACCGCATAGAGGCCGACGGGCTGATAACCCCATGAGCCATCAAAAGGGTGCTCAGAAACCGGTAATAATTCTACATGGGTATAGGCCATCTCTTTGACATAACTGACGAGCTCGTCCGCATGTTCTTGGAAGCTTAACGATTGTCCGTGCTTTTTACGCCAAGAGCCAAGGTGCACCTCGTAAATACTCATGGCGGCTTCATAATAGTTTGGCTTTTCAAGCGCCATCCAATCCGTATCTTGCCAAGCGTAATTTTGGTTATCCCAGGTCACACTTGAAAAAGAAGGGTATTGCTCGATCAATCTGGCATAAGGGTCTGTCTTATGAGGTAACAAATTTCCATTTTTATCACGGATTTCAAATTTATATTTTTGCCCTGTGCCCACATCGGGAATAAATAAACGCCATAGTCCCTCACCACTGCTGGCCATAGGGTGTGCTCGTCCATCCCATGCATTAAAGTCGCCCACAATACTAATGGAGCGAGCGGCAGGGGCATAAACACAAAAACGTGTACCATCTATGTTTAGGTTTTTGTTTATTTTGCACGAAGCGGGGTTGGCGCCCTGATTTAGATATTGAGAGGCACTGTGATGAGGCACATCATTAAAGGTGGTTTGAGCAAACTGATAGGGGTCAACACGAATTAGTTCATGGTCATGATATTGGATTTTAAGACGATAGTTGAAATGAGTATCCTGCTCTGGCCAACGAATAGAGAAAAGTCCATTTTGCTGGGGACTGTGCATGATACCAAGAGAGGTATCATGCTCAAGCGCCAAGACTTCGATAGCGATTGCCCCGGGTTGCCATACGGTCAAGCTCAAGCCTTTTGACTGAACATCTTGGTGTAGGCCTAGGCAGGCAAACGGGTCTGCGCATCTGGCTTGTTGTAAATCATCTAGTAAATCCATTTCCATCTCCAATCATTAAATCTAATCTAATTGAAACGCTATAAAGCGCTGTGCTTTGTCCTTAATAACAACTCACAAAGCGTCTTTTAATCTTGTAGTGCGCGCATTGAAAGCAACAGATATTGGCTTATCTTGCTCGGCGGTAATTGCGCAAATTCAATGAGTGCTGCATTTTCCTCTTCTGCTAAGGTGTAATCGTGATGACTGTTTTGGCGCACAAACTCTTCCACACAATGGCTGACAATAAGTGGTAAGTTCACGTCCTCTTTGAAATAACACTCAGGATTCGTTTCGCAATAGAGTAGGTAAGCACTTAAGGCTTCAAAAATCAGACTCTTATACCAACTTGGGTGAATGTCATACGTAAGACGTTCTATTAGTAGGGTGAAGGTGTCTTCCCCTGGTGTCATTGATTTCAACGTAAGCTGGCAATCAAGTACCGTATTACTTTGTTTGTCACCAAAAATGATACGCTCTGCATGTTTCAGTCCGGACCATATTTTATTTAAAAAGGTCTCAGGTAACTTGGTAATCATGCCTTGCTCTAAGCGCCAATCAAACCAGTCGAGATCCGAGGTATCGGTTTCACTGTCAAGGCGTTCATCACCAAAGGATAAGCCTGACATTCCTTTATTATGAGCCTGGTGTTTTTGATCTAATACGCGCTCAAAAATACGATAAAGCTGGTGCGGAGAAAGTTGAGCCAAGGTCAAAAAGGCATCTTCACCTTCGTCCATACCGGCTTGTTTGGCACACAAAAGCGCAAAGTGATGTAAGCGTATGGTGCGCACACCATTAAAGTATTCTGGCTTGGCCCGTATTAACACACCTGTGATGGCGATTAATTCATGATAAATCACCTTCGCAATCGGGTTCGGTGAAATACGCTCAAGTAATTCGAAGGTTTCATTTTGATGCAGCGGATTACGAATATGAATTTCCGCTTTGTGGGCTTCTCCCAGTATCAACTGACGTTGGCGCACTGTTATATCCGCAATATAAGTGGCTAGATCCGTTGTTGGTTGCATCACAATGGCAAATAAATGTCGGACAGCACTCCAGTTTTCATGCAAGAGCGCTTGGGTGTATACCGAGTCCAATACCTTATAGGCGGTGATAGCAGGAGAGCTAAAAGGCATGGTTTGAGTGAGAGCCTGACGTTTATGTAACTCCAATAAGCAATCAACGGCCAAGGTCATACTTGGCTTTTGGTTCAGCAATAACAAGAGCTCATCATTGGACTTTAATACCAATGACATAGAAGGGTGTTCGTTCTTTTCTTGTGTCACAGGCCAAGGCGCTTGGTGCAAACTTAACTTAGCACCCAGAGCATGACTGTTTGAGTTATCTATCGTCATGCTTCGACGAATACCTGATTTAAAGGCATTCTTCGCTGACTGAGGGAAAACCTCATAATTCTCGACTTCATGATTCTGCAATTGGCGTAAAAACTCAAATAGCGCAGAGCTGTGTTTCATTGTCGCCACAGCGTCATCAATAAAGAGAGTAAATACGGCATTACCTGGGTAGTACCAGTGCTCATTAATACTGTCTAATTCATTGCAGATGTAGTCTTTAATTAAATAAGGGTCGAGTTTACGATAATCCTTATCTTCATTTTGAATCCAAGATAAACACAGGTAATTCTGCTCATTAATGCAAAACAGTTGAGAGGTCGCCATACTGTTTAACGCCCTTGAGGGTCGTCCGCTTAAACCCAGTGTATGAGAAACACCAAGGTGGCGATAAGTATCGATTAATTGTTCACTACTCATTACCTTTAACGGGGCGATTTCATCTATGGTCTGACATAACACACCCGCCTCTAATAAGCGTGTTTTAGTGGCTTCTGTCTGAGCCAAAATAACCATGGAGGTTTTAACAGGCAGCTTTTGGTGTTGTCTTGGGTGCAGACCAATGGGGTCTAAGTCTTGGGTGGTAATCAACTCTTCATCAAGCATTTTCCCAACAAGATACAGGCTTTGAGCCCACACGAGCGGTAGGTTGTCGTTAGCGACACGCTTTTGAGAGCCCGGATTCTCTTTCTCTGCCTGTACCTTATCAAAAGGCACATAATAGAGTTCGGGTAACAGCATCTCCCCATCTTTTTCTATCATCAAACTTTCTAACTTACGACGATAATGGTTAGCACTTTCCCAGTCTCTGGCAAACAAACGGTCAATATAAAGGTAGGTAAAGAAGAGCGGCCATTCGGACTCAATGTGCTCAAAGTTGATCAGTTCATCGTATTCATAATAAATACGGTTTTGGTCTTCAAGGGCAACCTGATGACCATCTAATAAAAAGCGCTTACAGCCGTATTCACCGCCTAACTTATCAATGATCTCAAGGCGTGTTTTACGGGCTAACTTGATATCGCGTACTGCAAATGCGGGGAAACTAATAATGCTTAATAGGGCACTATCAACTTCTTTTGAACGGGACTCTTTAGGTAAAAGAGAGGCAAGCACAGAAGATGCACGTGCTACGGCATCGGCAAAGGAGTGAATTTCTGCCCATTTAGGACCATCGTCACCAAACATGTTCAAACCATCTAGGGCTTCCATGGCCGCTTTTGCCATGCCGACTGAGCTGGCGTTAATTTCTGCTTTACCATTATTGAGCTTATTACCTCTCTCCCAAATGCCATAATCGGGTGTTCGATATGTACGGGAGATATAATAAATGAGGTTTTGTACAAAATTAACTTCATCCCTTGAGAAGATAATCTTGGAACCTGCTTTGGTCATTTGCGCCAACATGAGTAGATAAAAGCTGGTGGCATCAATTTGTAAATGGCCCCAAGCATCATCTGCAACGGCTTCAAGACCTGTTTTAGTATCGTATTTAGCGTGCAAAGCATCACCAGGGTTCAGGCTATGTTTGAATGCTTCAACCTTTCTTGTTTGTCGCATCATGGCAGATAACAAACCGCGCATCATTTTGATGCAAGAGTGCTCAAGCTCATAAGCCCGTTTTTGCGGGTTGCCATTACGTTTGTTGGCAAGATAAAGAGCCCAAATAGCCTGAATGCTGTAAACGTTGTCTCTTACCCAAGCATCGGTGTAATTACCATGGTTATTAATACTGGTACTGGCGGGGAATAACCCGGTTACCGGGTGCTGCCTAGATAAAATAACCTGATTGATATGTTGGTAGAGTGTTTCGAGCTTATCAGGTATTGCAGACGTCATTGGTGATTTCCTTTAATTGAGAATAACGTTCAGTTTTTTTAAAAATAGCAGAGCTTAAAACAGCACTAACAAGTTAACTTCTTGTTCCGCAATTAGGTATTTTTAGCAACTGGGTGTTTCAAAAATATGTTTAGCAAGCATTAAATCGTTATTCTTATTCAAATTACTATACCTGTGCTGACAAAGCAGGGTAAAGGATAAGATTGTTAAGTTGATAAAATGTACGAATGCGCTGTTAAAATAGCTTAAATATTTGTTGTATACGTTTTATGACATTGTTTGAAAATAAAAAAACGCCTTATCATACGATAAAGCGTTTACTTATTATTACTTAATCTGTTCTAAATTAATTCACTATTAGGGATAACTTAAGTTGAAAATTCCGCAATCAGGCTTCTTAGTTGTCCGGCACATTGTTTTAGTTCTAGGATACTGGTCCCCATGGCGCTATTGGCCTTAGAAGTGTCTTCCGTTACCGCATTAATATTATTGATATTGCGGCTAATTTCTTCAGCAACCTGGGTCTGCTCATTTGATGCTAGGGTAATTTGCTGGTTTAAATCGGAAATTTCGTTGATTCCTTGAGTGATATCCGAAAAACTTGTGCCTGCTTGGACGGCTTGTTCGACGCCTTCTTGTGCCATTGATTGGGCTTTTTCCATCACATCGACGGTGGCCAGAGTTTGATTTCTTAAGTTCTCAATCATGTCATGGATCTCAACCGCTGACCCTTGAGACCTTTGAGCAAGATGCCTAACCTCATCTGCAACGACGGCAAAACCTCTGCCTTGTTCGCCTGCACGGGCGGCTTCAATCGCGGCATTTAAGGCCAGTAAATTGGTTTGATCAGAGACTTGTCCTATAACCTCTAATACACCCTCAATTTCCATCACATTATTTCTAAGTTGATGAATCGAAGTGGTCGCATGGGCTACGTTTTGAGCCAAAGATTTGATCTTGTCATTTGAGGTGGTGATAATCGCCAAGCCTTGTTTTGACTGCTGCTGTACCTCTAGGGCTTTATTATTTGCGATCGCTGAAATGTCATTGGCCTGTTGCGCACTGGCCGCCATTTGTAACATGGCACTGGCGGTATGTTCGGTTTCTTTTAACTGGGTTTCAACTCCTAAGGTGGTTTTTTCACTAATATGATTGGACTGCACCACAATATCATCAAGCTGTGAGCTGGAGCTGCCTACTTTATCGACGATTAACTGGAACGAGGACATCATTTGATTGAATGATGAGGCCATAATACCTAGCTCATCTTTGCCCTTAAAATCCACACGGCGAGTTAGGTCACCCGATTGTGCTACACCTAACATGATGTCTTTTAGCCTGATGACACGTGATGTCACCAGATAAATAATAAATAGGGCGGTACCGCCAATGAATAGAGTTAGCAGGATTACCGCGATACCAAAGCGTAAAAGATTATCGAAAAATTGTTGGTATAAAGCATCCAGATAAACACCGGTTCCGATAATCAGATGCCAAGGTTTAAACTCCTTCACATAGGCGTTTTTAGCAGTGGGTTCTGTTTCACCTGCTTTTGGCCACATGTAACCGACAAAACCTGCGCCATCTTGTTTTATCACCTTGAGGAACTCAGCAAACACCTTTACTCCGTTCACATCTTCGAACGAGCTCATGTCTTTTCCTTCAAGGGCGGGGTTAACCGGGTGCATCAACATGACAGAGCTCATGTCATTAATCCAAAAGTACTCATTTCCTTCATAGCGTAATGCACGAATGGCCTCAAAAGCCTGCTGTTTTGCTAAAGACTGGTCTGTGCCGTTTGTTAGTGCTGTTTGATAATAATAGTTGAGAGTGCTGTGGGCGACTTCGACTAGATCTTGGGTTCTATCCTGACGATCTTGAAACTGCGTCATATATAAGGAGAAGAGAGAGACTCCGATAAGACCGGACGTACCGATCGACATGAGCGCAATGATGGCCCACAACTTATATCGAATGTGAATGTTATTTAAAGCGTTTAGCATTTTTCTTCCTATCTGTTTTACCCGTTAGGGAAAGGAGCTATCTATAAAAATTACTTATTTTAACGACAAGCTTACTGGTATGTTTGAGTAGGGGCTTGATATAAATCAAATAGAAAGGCTTCTTTGGTGAAGAAGTGATTTTAGGAAATGAAACCTTAACTGCTATAAATTTAATCTATATTAGATATGTTTTTAATGCGGGCGAATTAGCGCTTAGCACCTAATTAGGTCCGGTGTTAAGATGGCGCCACCTTAATCACAGTAACCAATATGGAATACTTTTACCTCGCCATTACGGCCTTCTTAAGTGCTACCTTGCTCCCTATGGGGTCAGAAGCCTTGCTGCTGCTATACGCCAAAGATGAGACTCTTTCCCTGTTAGGTTTGGCCTTTACTGCGAGTATCTTTAATACCCTAGGTTCCTGCGTAAACTGGTGGTTAGGAGGGTATCTTGAGCACTTTCAGCAAAAAAAATGGTTTCCAGTATCAAAAGCACAATTGAGTAAGGCTCAACTTAGGTTTAACAAATATGGCAAAGTCAGTTTACTGTTTGCCTGGCTGCCCATTATTGGTGACCCATTGTGTGTCATAGCGGGTTTATTAAAGGTTAATTTTTGGCAATTCTTTATTTTGGTATTTATAGGTAAGTCTTTACGCTACCTCATGCTTCTATTTTTGATTATTTAAGTTTAATTCATTGTTTGATCAAGATTTATTCTATGAGGCGTGCTTTTTTTGATGACGTTAAAATGTATTCCCGCTAGAATCATGAGAAAGAATAGAAAGCTGTTAACGCTAAGGAATTGACGTGAAACTAGAATTTGCTGCTACTTCGACCCCAAAATTGGTCAAACTATCTGCTTTTGCATTAGTCATTACGGCTATCCAAGGTTGCTCCATGCTTGCACCTGCTAGCAATGTTGTTGAAACTCAAACAGTGACGATTGAGCAGCAAATGGCCCAACATCTTGCAGAATGGGAAACGGTTAAACCGGATATCGATCGCATGCTAAGGCTTGAGAGCAAAATCATTCAGTTGGAAGACGATTTAGCCCTGTTAACGGTTGAGAAAGCTAAAGAAGCCGAAATGAAAAAAGATAGCATGCCTGCAACGGCATCCTCTTCGACATTAGCCGTAGATGTTGTTGGCGCCACTCATGCTAAACACTCTGATGATATGACAGCTGAAAAAATCATAGCCCAAGCCGCACCTCTGCGTGAAGATGCCGTAGTGGCAAAAATGAACAAGCTTGATGCTGAAGATATGATGATGACTGATCTAGAGATGAGTCTGATGGAAGAGGCTCAAGCAGACAACTTATTAACGAGACGTAGTAAAGAAACTGGCCCTAATGATAACTATGTGCGTGCTGAATTCATGAAAAAAGCAACCACGTCAGCCCGCAAAAAAACACCGGGAGAATATGGACTGCAGTTAGTGTCTCATCGCTCTGAAGCGGGCGCTAATAAAGCATGGGGTCCAATATCCAGCAAATTTAGAACCTTGTTAGCCGGTAAAGAACCTGTCATTGAAATGGCGACGGTAAAAGGCAAACAATACTACCGTCTTAAAGTCGGTCCTTATTACGATAAGAAGATTGCGGTTGATACCTGTAAACAACTGGTATTAAGCCATCAAGATTGCATAGTGAATGATTATTATGGCGAACCTTTCTAAGCAAACTCGCTAAGAAGCAAGCTAATTAAAAAAGGACCGAGAGGTCCTTTTTTAATGCCTGATATTTAAGCCTGACGGTGAATGTTTTAACTTAAGTCAGCAGTGTTTTGAGCATAGGGTTTTCAAGCGTCAACCCTATACTGACGGCAATGAGACTGGCTGCATAAAAGTAGTTCAGCCCCTTTTCAAAAAGTGGATTGTTCGAAACCCTTGATAAAAGGTCACCGATCGAGACCCATAGAAAGTGCATAGAAATATTTAAAACTGCGAGCCAGATAATTAACACAGCAATGCCCTGATCACCAAACCTTATTTGAGACTGTTCTGAGAACAAGGTGAACATCAGAAAAACCATTAACCAGCCTTTTGAGTTCAATACTTGAATAAGTAAACCATCTAAGAAACCTAACGCTTTTGTATTGTCTTCAAGATTAGTGCTTGTCGATTTAACAAACTTAACCGCTAAATAGATTAAATAGAGTGAACCGATTAACTGCATCATATTCATGAGTAACGGATGTGAGCGAAGGACTTCTCCTAATCCGTAACCTATCAGCACAGATTTTATGATGAAAACAGTATCAACGCCGGCAATGAGCGGCATTGATCGTTTTACACCCACACTGGCACCTGAAGCCGCAAATACAATGTTTGCAGGGCCTGGGCTAAATACCAAGGGAAACATCACCCCTAACCAAATTAAAAAGAAACTCATACTTCACCTCCAAAAAGAGAGGCAATATTAGCGAATCAAAATAAGGGCTTCTTGTACAAAATTGATCGTTTAGCTGTTTAGCTGTTTTAAGGTTCGATAATTAGAGGGTGAAATGCCGAAGGCTTTTTTGAAATTACGGGTAAAATGGCTTTGATCGTAAAAGCCGCATGCAAGCGAAGCATCGACACAGTTTGCGCCCTGGGATAACAGGGCTTTGGCTTTCTGGATTTTTATTAACAGCAGGTATTGATGGGGAGTAATACCAAAAATCGATTTGAAATGCTTAATTAACTGAAACTTTGAACAGTTTGAAATAGTTTCAAGTTCAGATAAAGAGGGATTTGAATCATAGTGAGCATGGATATAATCTCGTGCAAGATAGCTGCTTGCGCTACAAACTTTATTTAACTTCTCCGTTTTAGCAGAACCGTATTGGGTGAAAAGTTTTTCAAGCGCCAGAACAAACAAGGACTCCTTCGTCATTTCAAATGCCGTTTCTTCTAAGGCGATATGTAACATCAAAAGAGCATCAAACAGGGCTTCATCGAATATTTTAGGGCTATCAATGATGGGGTCAATCGGTAAACCACGATGAGAAAATTGGCTAGCAAGTTCATTCAAATTGAAATAAAACATGCGATATTGCCAGCCATTAGGGGCACCAGAAAAGCCAGTGTGAACCTCAGAAGGATTAATCGCGACTATGTGTTTTTTAGGAATTACCAGATTCTTACCACGATATAATAAACCCTCAGCACCGTCTTCTATCATGCCAATGGCTAATTCATCATGCCAATGTTTGGAAAACTCAAACTTGGTATAACGTGCAGAAAGTAGCTCTACTCCTGAAAAAGTGTCATTACGCCAAATTTTAGATTTTTCCAAGAGGGTCTCTTTTATCTACAGAATGAAGTCTTGTACCACTATTAGTGAATAATTTGGGGAGTAAGTCTATAACCTTTTAGATATTGTCATTGGACACCCTATGAAATTAGTCGCGCAGCCCTACATTTAATCTGGTCTTCCTGTGAAGGTGTAGCCAAACCGATAAATTTATAGGTGCCCTAAAACAACAAACCCCAGTCAAAGACTAGGGTTTGTTGTGAAAACGTTTAAGAATGAGTGTTACTTAGCTTTAAGTAAGCCTTCTTCTTTTAACAGTTTCAAAATCGCTTCTGCCCCTTCTTGGCTGGTCTTAGGTTCTATGACCTGTCCGCCTTTAGCTTGAGACACCGTTGCCGCTTTAAAACGATCAGCGGCGGTTTTTGCCTTGATCTTCTTCATGCGTTTTGGTTTTTTGCGAGCGTCTTCGAAGTTGAAGTTGGCCGCATCTGCATCAAGTTCATTATAGCCCTGTAATTTACCCACTTCTGCTCGCATAGCAGCGCCATAGGCGGTTTGCCTCGCCTCAGGTGCACTCTCATCTATGATGAGAATACAGGGTGGCTTGACGCTAAGTGCGCGTCTTGCTCCTCGAGGTAGCGCTTGAGTGATGTTCAAACCTGTATCAGTTTGTTCAACGGCGCACACTTGGTTGATGACAGGTAGATCCAATGTTTTACCCAAAAGGTAAGGCAACATACCTGAGCTTTCACCCCGTTCTGCTTGGCTACCTGTGAGTATGATGTCACTTTTCGTTTGCTTGAAATAAGCACTCAAAGCGGCAACAGGATCAGATGATTGTTCTATTTCTAGGATACAAACCGGAGCGATAGACATACCTGCAAACGATTTAAGGGCTTCGGCATCTTGGTAGCTACCCGCATGCAGGCCTAAACATTGGCCTAACTTAGCGGCCAACTCAAAGGCTTTGGCGTCTTGCTCTGCACGGCGAGTACGACCCGAAAGAGGGTGCTTGCCTAGAGATAGTAAGGTGTGAGTGGTTAGTTGATTAAGCGGCATGTGATTCTCCCTCGCTCACGTCTTGCATCTGTACTAGTTCAACCAGTGCATTCAGTATGTCAGTACTATCAGCAATAATGCTTAGGTCGGCGCGTTTAATCATGTCACAACTGGCATTGGTATTAATGGCGATCACTTTATCAACTTGAGATATCCCTTGAAGATGCTGTACCGCACCCGAAATACCGACAGCAATATAGACTCGCGCACTGACCCAAATACCGGAGGCACCCACTTGGCGATGTCTTGGCATAAAGCCATCATCCACAGCCACTCGGCTGGCACCTTCGGTTGCTCCCAATACGGTGGCTGCTTGATGGAAGGTGTTCCAATCACGGATACCATTACCGCCAGAGAGGATGAAGGGCGCGTGTGAAAGACTGATATCAGCAGGGTTAACCGCTAACATGCCTTGATCTGCAATGAGCGCGTTATGGCTCACTGATACCTCTAAGTCCTGTAATACATCTGCTTGGTGATGGGTTTCATCAATCGGATCGGCGACTTCAGCATCGAGCAACATAATTTTGCTCAATGATTTAGTCAGATCTTGAGTGCCCGCAGCAGCGCGACAGATAACACTGTCTTCTAATGCTTTCCAACCATGGGTGATAGGGCGGACATTAAGTTCAGCCGCAAAACGACGACCTAGGTCAGAACCACCATCAATGGAGTCAGGGAATAAAAAGTGCACCACATCAAGGGCAGAGTCGAGTTGAGTTAACGCTTGAATACGCGCTTCTGGTGAGAACCCTTGGAAGGCTTCTTCATTAAGCTCAAGTAAACGGTCAACACCAGCATCATGCCAGCCTGACTCTTTATGCTCACCAAAGGCGATGGCCATAACAGCGGTTGTTTCATCGGCCAAACTATGGGCATAACCTAAAATGTCTTTGTCGTGGGAAGATAAGCGTCCCGCAGCAAGATCGGGAACCACCACAATGAAACGTGTTGGGTTCTCGATAATATGTTTAGGTTTTTGCTCTTCAACCTGCATCTGGCTGATGACACTGCCAGAGGCTTGATTCACATTCGCACGGTCAATTCGCTTGATGCCGTTAGGCCCCATAAAGCCTACTTTATGGGGGTCTTTACGTATCACACCATTGGGTCCCATGGAGATAGCTGTGGCAGTTAACTCCAGGTGTCTAGGGTGTAAACGGTTGCGTTTTATGCGCTCAAGATGCGGATCAACGCGTTTGATTTTGTTAGCCATTAATGAACCCCCTCTAGTGTTTTTTCAGGCAGGTCTTCAATGACGACCAGCTGTTCCACTAATAACTCGGCAATGTCCTTCACTTCAGGTCGAGGTGTTACCACCCCTTCTAACATGAGTGCACATTGAGGGCAGGCTACAGCGACAATTTCGGCGCCGGTTGCATTAGCATCGTCAATACGCATATCTGGAATACGTTTTTCACCTGGAATATCAGTGATAGGTGCCGCACCACCACCGCCACAACAACGTGAACGGAAGTTACTGCGTTCCATTTCTACCAGATCAGCACCCATGGTTTTAAGCAAAGAGCGTGGTGCTTCAAATTCACCATTGTAACGGCCCAGGTAGCAGGGATCGTGGTAGGTGACCTTGCCACGTAAATCGTCTTTTAGTTTTAAATGACCGCTCTCATTTAACTGATTCATGAAGGTCGTATGATGCAGAATCTTGTATTGACCCCCAAGCTCTCCGTATTCATTACCTAATACTTGTAAAGAGTGCGGGTCAGCTGTCACTATCATATCAAAATGATATTGACGTAAAGTGGCGATGTTGGCATTAGCAAGACGTTGGAACGTGGCTTCATCACCAAGACGGCGTGCTAAATCACCTGAATCTTTTTCTTCGTTACCCAGAACCGCAAACTCAACATTAGCCGCTCTTAGTAGTTTGACGACAGCTCTTAAAGTACGTTGACCACGCATATCAAAGGCCGCATCACCCATCCATAAAAGAACTTGAGTACGTTTAACATCTTTCATTAAGGGTAGGTTTTGATCGGCGGCCCAGTTCATTCTGTGAGTTGGGTTATAACCATTCGGATTGTCAGTGGCAATCAAGTTATCGATCACTTGTGAGCCCTGACCCGGAGTCTGACCTTTTTCAAGGGTCAAGAAGCGGCGCATATCGACAATGGCATCCACATGTTCAATGAACATAGGGCACTCTTCGACGCAGGCGCGACAAGTGGTACAAGACCAGAGAGTTTCTGCTTCAATCAAACCGTTGACGATCGGCAGGTGCATATCACCCGTATGCTCTTTGACTTCGACACCCTGATTTTCAGGATAAGGCGAACCATAATAATTCGCTTCAGTGGTGGCATCTTGAGCATGACTCATACCAATCACGATATCTTGAATAACTTTTTTAGGGTTTAACGGCTGACCAGCTGCAAAAGCAGGGCACATAGACTCACAACGGCCACATTGCACACAGGCATCAAAACCGAGTAGCTGGTTCCATTTAAAATCAGAAGGCATTTCTACGCCAAGTTTGGCGTCTTTATCAATCAAAGGACGGTTAAGGTCTAAGGCTTTTAAGCCCGTTGAACGACCGCCATTAAATCTATCTTGTCTTGGGTGAAAACCTAGATGTAACGCACCTGCAAAGGCGTGTTTCATTGGGCCACCCCAAGTCATACCGAATAACATTTCGGACAGACCCATAAAACTAAAGGCACTTAAAATCACCACAACAACCCAACCAAATGCATCGGCTGAAATAATACCTGAAGCGGGTAAGGTTAAGATGAAAAAGCTTAAAGAGAAGCTTATTAAGCTTTTCGGTAAACGCATCCAAGGCCCTTTAGATAAACGGCTTGGTGGATTGATACGGCGTTTAGCGATAAAGCAGGCACCAACAAACATCAATGCTAATGACACTAATAATAGCTTGCCTAAAATCTCAGGCGCTAAGCCAAAGACATAAACCAAGATAATTAACACCATGGATAATACAAAGCCGCCAGCAGTGGCAACATGGGTATTACTGATGTATTTATCGCGGGCTACTACATGGTGTAAATCATTGAGGTAACGTGGAATGATAGCCATGATTGCTGGGATTATAGCAACCTTATTGGCTTGACCTTGACGCCACATATTAATGCGTCGAATGGCACCGATTACCCACAAACTCAGGGTAAGGATCACCAAAAAGGGTATTAATGAAGGTAATAGCGAATTTAGCATGCTAACTCATCCATCTAAAGAAAAGAGCCTAAAAGTAGGCTCATTTTAGCTGTGTTAAACATTTCTCCTGAGGCTGAAAACAGCTCAGGAGAAGGTAGTTAAAGCGAATAACAAGGGTTTCAAAGATAAACCCCAATAAAGCTTTAGATTTCTTTACACAAACGAAGCGCATCATAGATGGCTGCATGAGTATTTCGTTGAGACACACAGTCACCGATACGGAACAACACCATGCCATCAGAGTCTTTAAGTACAGGCTGTAGTTTGCCTTCGTAAAGAGCTTCGATATCCATCTGGCCTTTATTGATAGACTCTGCTTTTAGCTCATAATAAAGAACTTCGTTTGGACGAACGCCATTTTCCACAACCACTTGGTCGATCAAACGTTCTTCTTGCTGTCCTGTGTATTCGTTTTCTAGCAATGCAACTAACTTGTCACCTTCACGATAAACTTTTTCAAGAATCATGTCGGATGTCATTACCACATCTTTTTGGTACAGGCTTCTGTAATAGGTCGGGAAGGTTGTTCCACCAATACCCACGCCAGGTTTAGTATCATCTGTGACTAACTCAACTTTCGCACCATTGCTTGATAAGTAGTCGGCCGCTGACATGCCTGAGAATTCACAAATTGTATCGTAGACCAGTACGTTTTCGCCTGGTGCCACTGTGCCACTTAGGATATCCCAAGAGCTGACAACCAAACCTTCCGCAGCACCCCAATGAGGGTTTTGCTCAAGGAAAGGTGTTCCCCCTGTTGCCATGATCACAAGATCAGGTTTAAGGTCACGAATCATGGCTGCATCAGCAGATGTATCCAACTTAACATCAACCCCAAGGCGTACTAGTTCAAGTGCGAACCAACGAGTGATGCCGGCAATTTGGTCGCGTTGTGGTGCTTTAGAGGCGATGGTGATTTGGCCACCTAGCTCAGGTGCTTTTTCAATAAGAGTAACCTTATGACCACGTTCAGCAAGCACGCGTGCCGCTTCCATTCCCGCAGGACCACCACCAACAACGACTGAGTTACGAATAGGCCCTGTTGTTTTTTCAAACAAATGAGGCATATCCATGTGCTCACGAGACGTTGCCGCATTTTGAATACAAAGAACGTCTAAACCTTGGTACTGACGGTCAATACAATAGTTAGCACCAACACACTGACGAATCTGGTCAACCTGATTCATCTTAATTTTGGCAATTAAATGAGGGTCAGCAATGTGAGCTCGTGTCATACCAACAAAATCGACATAACCCGCATCAAGAATACGTTCAGCCTGGTTTGGATCTTTAATGTTCTGAGCATGAATAACAGGTACATCAACGATTTCTTTGATGCCAGCTGCTAGGTGCAAGAATGGCTCAGGTGGATAGCTCATGTTAGGAATAACGTTTGCTAAGGTATTGTGTGTATCACAACCAGAACCTACCACACCAAAGAAGTCTACTAGACCTGTGTCATTGTAGTATTTAGCAATTTGTTTCATGTCGTCTTGGTTTAGGCCATCTGGGTGGAATTCATCACCACAGATACGAAGACCGACAACAAAATCAGGACCCACTTCTTCGCGTACCGCTTTAAGGACTTCCATCCCAAAACGCATGCGATTTTCAAAAGTGCCACCCCATTGGTCATCACGTTGGTTTACACGAGGAGACCAGAATTGGTCGATCAAGTGTTGGTGTACCGCAGACAGTTCAACCCCATCTAGACCACCGTCTTTTGCGCGACGTGCCGCTTGGGCGTAGTCTTTAATGATACGGTGAATTTCTTCTTCTTCGATGATTTTACAAGTCGCACGGTGAACTGGCTCACGGATACCAGAAGGGGATAATAGGTTAGACCAGTTACCGCCATCCCAGCGAGAGCGACGACCCATATGGGTAATTTGAATCATGATGCGACCGCCGTGCTTATGCACAGCATCCGCTAAATTTTGGAAATGCGGGATAATGCGATCAGTTGCTAGATTAACTGAGCTCCACCATCCTTGAGGACTATCAATGGAAACCACACTGGAACCACCACAGATACACAGACCACAGCCACCTTTGGCTTTTTCTTCATAGTATTTAACATAACGTTCAGTGGTCATACCACCGTCAGTGGCATAAACCTCGGCATGGGCGGTACTAACGATTCGGTTACGAATAGTCAGTTTGTTAATGTTTAGTGGTTGAAAAAGGGATTCATAAGCCATGTGTACTGTCCTCAAACAAATCGAACGAACTTTATTATGTGTCCGTTTCAGTGACCCGTTATATTTATAATCGTAAGAAGATACGTAATTAAAATCGTAAGTTTTCAAAAACGGCCGGCGAACCGGCCATCAGAGCTAAAGTGGTGTTACTTCAAATAAACCAAATTCAATGCCTTCTTCAGCAGCACACTGAGTTTGAACTGCCTTAGTTTTCACTTGATAACCTAAGTTTTGTGCAATTTGGTCCATAGCGCCAGCAAACCAGCCCGTAAACATGTAATCAACTTTGCGATTTACTTGGCCCATTTGATAAACAAAGGCAGAGTGATCAAGGCGTACAGTACAAGTACCGGCTTCAAGATCGATTGATTGTGTTGTGAAAATACCCCAACCACGTTGAGAAAGGCGTTTCATGTAATGTTCAAATACATCAACACCACTGATGCCGTGACACTCAGCTTCTTTTTCACACCAGAAGAAAGCAGATTTATAACCCGCTTTATAAAGTACTTCAGCATAGACTTCAGCACCTAGCTCTTCTTCAATACCCATATGGTTATTGACGAAAAAGTGACGTGGTACATACAACATAGGCAGTGCGTCAGTTGTCCATACGCCTGTTTCATCATTTACTTCGATTGGCATTTCTGGTGCGTGAGTACCTGGTGTTTGTGACATTATTTCTCTCCCCATACATCTGCTAGAACATTGACCCAGTTTTGGCCCATAATTTTTTCAACTTTAGAATCGGACCAACCGCGAGCACTAAGAGCGTCAGTTAGGTTCGCGAATTCACCAATAGTACGAATGCCTAATGGATTAACAATTTCGCCAAAGCGAGTCAGGCGACGAGCATAACCTTTATCGTGGGTTAGCCATTCGAAGAACTGCTGATCTTGGCCTTGGGTAAAGTCAGTACCGATACCGACATTGTCTTCACCACACAGGTTAACCACGTATTCAATGGCTTCAACATAGTCATGCACAGTGGCATTAACACCGGCTTTAAGGAAAGGCGTAAACATGGTAACGCCAACAAAACCGCCGTGGTCTGCGATGAATTTAAGTTCGTCATCGGATTTATTACGTGGATGCTCTTTTAGTCCAGAAGGAAGGCAATGTGAGTAACAAACAGGTTTCTTAGAGGCTAAAATAACTTCTTCAGAGGTTTTGCTGCCAACGTGTGATAGGTCACACATAACACCAACACGGTTCATTTCAGCCACAATTTCATGACCAAAGCCTGATAGGCCGCCATCTCTTTCATAACACCCTGTGCCCACAAGGTTTTGTGTGTTGTAGGCCATTTGTACGATACCAACACCCAACTTTTTGAAAATCTCAACGTAACCGATTTGATCTTCGTAAGCGTTAGCATTTTGGAAGCCGTAGATGATGCCTGTTTTACCAAGCTCTTTAGCTTTTAAAATATCCTGTGTTGAATGGACCGGCATCACGAGATCAGAGCTCTCGGTAATAAGGTTATTCATTTCAACCAAATTATTAACCGTACCTTGAAATCCTTCCCAAACCGAGACAGTACAGTTAGCCGCTGTTAAGCCGCCTTTATGCATGTCTTCGAATAGCTCCCTGTTAACTTTAGCGATAACAAGTCCATCAATAATAATAGAATCCTTGTGCAAGCTGCTCATAAAAGTCTCCGGTTGTAATTTGCTTGTTATGCGTGAGTGTTTGACCTATGACAAACAAGACTCAACTGCATCTTTTTAGATTGCATCAGTCTGCCACCGCACCTTGTTTTTCATCTGCTTAAAAACGACAGGGCTTATCTTGCTTGCGTCAGTGTTGCGCAATCAGGCTCAATGCCTTTGATAGAGCGGGCTTTAGGTGAGAGAAGTTCTTATTTGTGTGCGTTATTAGTATAGGTTAGGGGCGTTTTTTGCCAATAAGCGCCCTCTTGCACTCTGACGTCAACCACAGCAGGTGTCGCTGGCGACATATTCATAGGGCTTCTAAACAGAGCTTTATCGCAATGACGTATTTTGATAAATAAAGGGATGATTTGATGACGCGTTTGATTTTTCTGTGCGCTCTTTTAATCTCAAGTATGAATTTTGCTGTTAATGATAAATACAAACAGTCCCTGATTATTGCTTTGCCTGATGTTGCACCTTATGCCAGCGCACAACTTGCTAACGGCCGTTTTTAACCTGAGCTTATTTGCGCCGCTTTTGATCGGGTAAACTATCAGGTTGAAATCCAATTGTTACCCTTTAATAGAATATTGAGAATGCTTTCAGAAGGGCAGTTAACGGGCGCAGGATCTGTCTCTTATAAATTATAAAGGGAGGCTTTTTCAATTTACCCTGAGGAGGCGATCTAAATAGACAAAATGAGAGTTTATGGATTGAAAGAGCGGGCTTTTATTGATGATCTTAAGGGGTTAAAGAGTCTAAAAGGATATAGAGTCTAAAAGGATATAGAGTGGGGACTTATCAAGGCGGATTCGTCGAAAAGGAGCTTGCTAAGCTTAAGCTAAGTTATGAAGCCACAGTGAGCTTGGCGCAGAAAGTTCGTATGCTAATAGCAGGCTGCGTGGATTTTATTGCGTCGCCAGAACTGCCCCTCAGTTATGCATTTAATAATGAACTAGATAGGAGGGTTGCCGATAAGATTATCGGGCTTGATCCAGCATTTAAATTGGATAAACATTACCTCGTATTTTCCAAATACTTTCCAAACACTATTAAAATATCTGCTGATTTAAGTCGAGGCTTGGTACTTATTAAAGCGGAAGGGACCTTTGATAAGATTAAAAAAGCTATTTCTAAGGGCTGTTTTAATCTGACTGCTTTTGTTACAGAGGCATTCACTATTACGCTATATTAGTCCTAGCTTATTGAGTATTATGGTTAACATAAAAATCACATCATACAGAGATACTGTTTGCTCCCTTCTATTAATAACGACAAAAATGACGATCATCAACACACGACTAAGCCCATCGGGGTTTGGCTTTACCTCATTTTTTTTACACTCGTGATCGCTCATTTCCTGTTTATTATATTGATGCACAGTTTAGGCTTGATGCCGAATGAGCTGGCTAATCATGATTTTTTTAGCAGTAATGGTTTTTATTTAAACTTTGTAGGGAATCTTATTCTTGCCATTATGCTGCTTGTTTCATTATTTCAGATGAAGCAAAGTGCGATGTTTTGGTCCCTGGCATTATTCGTTTTTGATCTTCTCTCTACGAGTTTTTGGATACTGACGCAGAACTGGCTTGAAACGGCGGGGAATTTTGGGCCTGTACTTGTTGGTTTTGTTTGGGGGGGGTGTATAACCTGTTATCTGTATCTAGGTTACTTGAATAAAAAAGGGCTATTAACGCCCTGTTCAGTCTTGTAAGCATAATAAAAAAGGAGGTAGCAATGAAAATTGCAGATGTCAGCCGCAAAACAGGCTTAAGTGCCCATACCATTCGCTATTATGAAAAACAGGGTTTGGTTAACCCTCCCGCTAAAGATGTCAGTGGTCACAGGGCATTTACTGAGAAAGAAGTTGAACTGCTTAATTGGGTCTCTTGCTTAAAAAAATCAGGCATGTCATTAAGTAAAATTAAAACCTATGTTGCCGCATTCGATGGTGAGAACAATCCCTTGGCAACCGATATCCTTGAACAGCACCTAGTAAAGCTTAAAATTCAGCAGCAAGATATCCATCATTATATCGATGTCACATCAAATAAAATAAAACGCTTAAAAGGTTTGACTTAGAGTATGCTCTAACTTGTTAACCTACTTTCATCGCCTCTAGAAGCACTGTGTTTACTAGAGTCACATACATAAAGTAGGAATTAATAATATGAAAGTTGAAGTTGCTATCGTTAATGCATTTGTCATTCAAGGTGAAGCTGAAGGCGGGAATCCAGCCGGTGTTGTTCTGGATGCCGATAATTTTAGTGATGAGCAAAAGCTCGAAATAGCCAAGCAAGTCGGCTTGTCTGAAACTGCATTTGTATCCCAATCAAATATTTCTGACTTTAAGTTAGATTTCTTTACGCCTAATCGTCAAATTGCCCATTGTGGTCATGCCACTATTGCTACCTTTAACTTATTATCTGCTAATGGTTTGGTATCAAATCCAGATTCATCAAAAGAGACTGTCGATGGTATCAGAGAAGTCAAAGTCAATGCTGAATCAGCCTCAATGGAGCAGCTGAAACCCCGCTATGAAGCGCTTCCTGAGCTTCAAGAAAGAGTACTTAGCTCCTTAAATTTAAAGAAAGAGCAGGTGAGCGATCAGGCTATTTTAGTTAACACTGGTAACTCTTTTGTCTTAGTCGGTGTTAAAGATAGCCAAACACTCGCGGATATCGAACCTAATCTGGCTCTTATTGAAGAGATCTCAGAAGAGCTAGACCTGATTGGTTATTATGTTTTCACACTGGATGCAAACTCGCCGAAATCGGACGCATCCACACGTATGTTTGGGCCGCGATATGGCATTACAGAAGAAGCAGGAACTGGCATGGCAGCAGGGCCTTTAGCCTGCTATTTGTATGACTATAATGACCTGAAAAAGAAGACGTTTTTAATCGAACAAGGTTATGCCATGAAACCTGCTTCACCGAGTTTACTTGAAGCGAAATTAACATTAGATGGAACGGATATCAAAGGCTTGATGGTAGGCGGGAGCGCTAGGGTATCTAAGCGTTTAACCGTAGAAATTTAAACGGCTTAACTAAGCTACTTACAAATAAAAGCCCTTATCGATAAGGGCTTTTTTGTTTTTAGAGGTTAAATTACGGCGGCCAAGCTAGCCTAAGCGTTTGACCTAGACGTCTGACCTAGATGTGTCTTGTTGATTGGATTTTTGGTTAATCATGAGTGCGAGTAAAATAATGCCTGCGCCTAGGCTTAACCTCATAATATCCGCATCACGATTCCAAATAACCAGGTTTACTAGAATGCCTGCCGGTATGAGTAGGTTATTCATAATGGCTAGGGCGCCCACATTGACCTTAGTTGCCCCCATATTCCAAGCAAAATAGCCTAACCCAGAGGCAATGGTGCCAAGATAAACGAGAATGCCCCACTGTAAGCCAGTAGTCGGTAATTTATCCGGATTGCCAAAAGCGAGATAGCAAACAAGGGCAACGATCAATGCACCGATAAAGAACCAGCCAAAAATGGTTTTTTGATCCAAATCGCTATCTTTCAAAAGACGTTTGTAAGTCACCTGACCTGTAGCAAAACAAAGGTTCGCCGCTTGCACAATAAAAAATCCGGTAATGAAGTTTTCATCAATACCTTGATAACGAATTGCAATGGCACCGGATGTGGCAATGAAGGCTGTCACTAAAAAACTTAAATTGAACTTTCGATCAAATGCATCATTTAACAGGGTGACGTAAATCGGAGTCATGACGGTAAATAGCAAAACTTCGGGTACGGATAAGTACAAGAATGAATGGTAATAAAAGACGTACATGAGTCCAAGCTGAATGGCGCCTATCAGCATGAGTTTTAAGATAGTGGTTGAGGGTATTTTACCAAGGCGTAAAAAAGGCAAAAATATCAAGGTAGCGAGACTAATGCGTATAAGGACTGAGAACCAAGCATCCACCTGGCCTGCCAAATAGACCCCAATTAAACTAAATGAAAAACCCCAAAGAAGGGTGACAGAAAATAAATAGGGCATGGTTTATTGTTCCAAATAATGAGTAGGAGTGAGCACTAAATGAGCGTTGTTATTAAACAGGGAGCGAAAGATGATGTAAGTTATTTATTCTTAGCTTTAATAAAAACTAAAATAAGATATAAGAAAAACTTTAATCTAGAGATGGGTTTTTAAAACTCCTATTTTAAATATTGTACATGTTGGAATATCAGATATAACAACAATATTGTAACAAACTGTATCTTAATGATTAAGTTATTAAGTAGTAAATACAGAGATTTGACATTTTTTTCACATTTAAAATGATTGAATATGTGATAGATCAGCTTGTTTTGTCAGTTTTTAGTTGTTTATGTAGTTTTATGTTTCTCTACTTTGTCAGTTTTTTAGTTTAATATTCAGTTTATTGTAACTTTGTGTGCTTGGCTTTCCTGGCTGATGTCTTAGTTTTAATAGCAAAAATTCAAACTTCCGTAAGAAAAAATGTAAATGATATAACCTGAGCAGTAATGATTGACTTTGCATTGCTAATATAATTCTTCAACTATTTAGGATTTACCAATGAGAATTAAAACTCGTCTTCTTATTATTCTTGTAGCTATTATGGTATTGATGATCGTATCAATAATAAGCCAAGAAATTGCAACCTTTAAAAATGAGGATCAAAATAAAAGCAGTAATGTACGCTACCTTTCTTACCTTTTAGCTGATGAGTTTAGTCAAACATCCATGAATTTGACCCGCTTGAGCAGAACCTATGTGGAAACAGGGGACCAAAAGTACTGGGATGAATATTGGAATATAATTAAATGGCGCTCTGGAGAAGTTAAACGGCCTATAAATATTAATAAAAATTTATATCCGGGGCAGAATAAAAAACAAAGTGAAATTATGCATGAATTGCACTTTTCAGAAATTGAATTTGATTTGTTGGCAGAAGCGGGAAAAAATTCAAACTTATTGGTTGATACTGAAACTCAGGCGATGGAATCTATTAAAGCAGGACGTATAGTCCCTGGTCCTTTTGATCCCAAATCTGAAGAAAGTGTTAAAGCGTTTTCGTCGAGAATTTTATTTGATAATAACTACCATAATGAAAGGGAAAAAATATTAGCTCCTGTTGAAGCGTTTTTTGTTGAACTAGATAAGCGTACTTCAACACATTTAATGGCGTCACAGGATGCTGCATATTTGTGGATTCATATTGGATTAGTCAGTGAGATTCTGGTTGCACTTCTAACTGCTAGTTTGATTTTCTTCATTATGAAATCTTTGTTTAAACCACTTCAGGTTGCAATCAATGCCATGCTTAATATAGGTGAGGGCGATGGTGATTTAAGTAAGCGCCTTCACGATAAAGGTAATAACGAGTTATCAGCACTAGGGCGAGGTTTTAACTCTTTTGCAAACCAAATTCAAAATATGGTTATAGAACTACGCTCTATGATTGATGATATTTCAAGCTCTTCAATCAAACTAAGCTCAACAGCAAGCGCTACCGATAAAGCAGTGGAAGAGCAAAAAATAGGGATTGAGCAGCTACTTGTCTCTTTAGAACAAATTTTACCAGCAGTACAAGAAGTTGCAGCGAATGCTGCTAAAGGTGCTGAACTTGCAAACAAATCAGACAAAGAGGCGTTAAATGGCTTAGGTGTTGTTGATAAGGCCATTCAAAATATTCATATATTACAGTCCGATATTGATCGTGCATCTAGTGTCATTAATCAACTTGCTCAAGATTCGGACGATATTGGCTCAGTTTTGGATGTGATTAGAGGGATAGCTGACCAAACAAACCTTTTGGCATTGAATGCCGCTATTGAAGCTGCCAGAGCGGGTGAGCAGGGTCGGGGGTTTGCTGTTGTTGCTGATGAAGTAAGAACACTTGCTAAAAGAACACAAGATTCAACATCTGAAATTCAAACCATGATTGAAAAACTTCAGTCAGGTGCTAAAGATGCAGTGTCTAAAATGACAGAGAGTAAGAGTCGTGCAATTGCGTGTGTGGAAAATAGTCAAGATTCAGGTTCATCATTGAAAGTTATTACACAGTCAGTAACCTCAATCAGTGAAATTAATTATCAAATCGCGTCTGCCACAGAAGAGCAAAATGCAGCCATTGAAGAGATTCGTCGCACTGTAGAAACCATAAACTTACATGTAGAAAAAACGGCAGAAGGCTCTAAAGAAACGGCGACTAGTAGTGAAGATACCACTGAGCTCAGTCACAAAATTCAATCTTTAATTGGTAAATTTAAAACAGAATAAATTTACCAATTTAATTGATAAGCTCAGTTAGGACGCTGGGCTTATTAAATACTAAACATCGTTAGATTTTTGTATCAAGGGACTGCTCTACTCATGAATTTCATGAAATATTTTATATTTATTTTTTTCCCGATTAATTTTATCTCAGCTCAATCTTTAAATTCACCTTTATTAATTGCATTTCCTGAAGCAAAACCTTATGCAAGTTCAGAGCTTGTAAACAATGGTTTTTACCCAGAACTCATTATTGAGGTTTTTAATCGCCTTAATTATGATATAGAAATCATATTTTTACCTTTTAAACGTATTCTTCGAATGCTTAAAGAGGGAACTTTAGCAGGAGCTGGTTTAGTTTCTTATGATAAAAACAGAGAAGCATATCTAATATATCCTGATCAGCCTTTATATATTGATAATATTAATTTAATGGGCTTGAAGGAAGGGGGAAAAATATCTCCTTTTGAAGGCATTAAAAGCTTAAAAGGCGTAAGTGTAGGCGTTTTTCGAGGTAGCCAAATTGAAAGCGAATTGATAAAGAATGACGTTGATTATGAGCCTGTTGAAACGATCGAAATGAGTTTAAGGATGTTACTCGCAAATCGAATAGATTTTGTTATTTCTCCAGAAGTGATGTCAAAATACCTGCTGAAAAATAGGTTTAATAGATCTGAAAATAATTTGATAGAGTACTATCAAAGGCCATTGAAATACGATCGACACTTTCTCACCTTTTCTAAAAAAATGCCAAACGTAAAAGCTGTTTCCTTTAACTTTGATCGAACTTTATTATCGTTGAAAGCAGATGGGACATATAAAAAAATTAAAGATAAATACCACCTCCCATAAATAGCTTATGATGGCTAACAAATATCTATGAGGTGGCCCTAGTGTGAATAACTACAAACTACTTCCTGCGTTGATTTCGATTCTTGAAACTCGCAATCTGACTGAGTCAGCCAAAGCGCTTAACGTCACTCAATCGGCCATGAGTAAAACCCTGACTCAGATCCGAGAAGCCTTTCACGATAAAATTTTAATACGAGAAGGCAATCGTTTTATTTTGACGCAAAGAGGGCAAGCGTTAAAGGCTCAGTTACCCAGTTTAATGCAATCTATTGATAGCCTGTATGATTTACAAGGTTTGGATCTTGATTCCTGCCAACGTTGTTTTTCACTGGCTTCCAGTGACTATGTCGCACAGGCTATTTTACCCAGTATTATGGGAGAAATGCTGACAAAAGCGCCGAATGTTAGCTTGGACTATCATGCTTGGCATGAGTCTCAATTAACGGGTTTAGCTGAAAGCTCATTAGATTTGGTGACCACTATCGCCAATGATGTCCCTGAGAACCTTCAGGGAAAATGGATGGCAGAAGATGAGTTGGCGGTTATGTTAAGACAAGATCATCCTCTACTTGAATCTGGCTTTAATCTTGATCAATACAGTGAATGTAAGCATATATTAATCAGTGGCGGTGGTGATAAAAACAGCCCTTTAGATCAAGCATTAGCTGCTCAAGGATATGAAAGGAAAGTGCTTACTCGTGTTCCTTTTTATCAGGCGGCGATAGAAGTCTTATTAAAAACAGATGCCTTATTAACCTTACCTATGCATATTGCCGGGGACCTTGCTCAGCAATACCCTGTCGCGTTGAGAAAGTTGCCTATTTCTCTTAATGCTAATCAATACTATCTGTTATGGCATGCTAAACATCATCAGGACTCAGAACATAGATGGTTTAGAGAGCTTTGCTTTAACTTTTTACAAGCTCATCTTAAAAGAACCATAGAAGATGGTGTGAAATTTATTCATAACTATGAGTATTAAATTTAACTTTTAGTCATGCTTCGGTTAGCTTAGGATAATGGCTCAACACCATTTTTAGGAAGAAAAGATATGAGTTTTAGCACCTGGTTAGGATTACTCACAATTTGTTGTTTAGGTGCTATGTCGCCAGGGCCAAGTTTAGCCATGGTCGTTCGCCATACATTGGGCGGCGGCCGTGCTAAGGGAGTTGCGTGTGCATGGGCTCATTCTATTGGTATTGGTTTTTATGCCTTACTTACCTTACTTGGGCTGGCAGCCCTGTTAAAACACATGCCCGTCGTTTTTAATGGTATCGCTATATTCGGAGCCCTATATTTAGCCTGGATTGGCATTCAAGCTCTTAGATCAAAAGGTGGTATGTCCGATAAATTAGCAGCAGGTGAAAATACGAGTTACTTAAAAGCGGCTCAAGATGGCATCGCTATCTCTATCTTTAACCCTAAAATAATCCTTTTCTTTTTGGCGCTATTTAGTCAGTTTGTTCAGGTTGCAGATGACATGTTGGGTAATACTCTAGTTGTTGTCACACCGCTTATTGTAGATGGGCTTTGGTACACCATAATTGCCTTGGTTTTATCCCATAAATCTGTATTACCCAAATTAAGAGCAAAAGCGTCATTAATAGATAAGCTTTCAGGAGTGGTGCTTATTGCTTTAGCCAGTCGTGTTATTTTTACCCTGTAGTCTATATACAGAATCGAATGGTTTAAAAAGCGGTTAAGGCAATCATCCAAGGTGGTGGCTGCCTTAAATGCTTTAACTGCTCACGTTTTCATCTTGTTTTCTTGTTTGTTCTAACTGAAATAGCTCAATAGCCAGCTTTACCTTTTCAGATAAATCTACGTCATCTTCAGTCTCTGATATTGAAATGGGTAAAACCATATACTCAATACCACCATTGGCTAGCTCTATGCTGGTGGCGACTGTCATGTCTGATTCAGCACCTGTGCCAAAATAATCAGCAACCACATCCCCACTGGTTTTATTAAATTCCAGCAGGTTTTCAGTTGCTTGGGTATTGTCGAATAATAGAATTTTACCGCTATTAGCATAGTGCCTGACTATGGACTCAGTCTGTGCATCAAAGGGGTAATAAGAAGAGTCTAGATAGGCGACGTTCTGCTCTTCAAGGTAATCATCTAACAAGGCCCCAGCCGGAGTGTAGCTACTTAACAGTCTTGGAACATCAGCTTCTTCTACTGTATTTTCAATAGCCTGATGCTCGATATCTGAGATTTCACCAAGATCAAAAGTAGCTCCGTTTAGGGGGGGGATTACTAGCGTGTTAACAGACTGTTTTACCTGTTTACTTTCTAATAGGGCAGTGTTGTTTTCTTTTGTGTATGAATACTTTGCGTTTACGCTCTGTGTACTTATATCATTAATAAATGTTCTTTCCAGAAAGATAAAAGCAGCAAAAAAGACTAAAAAAGTGACGGTCAAATATAACTTTTTGGGAATGAATTTAGGCATAAGCACTCAATTTTTCCTGAGGTGATTTATATGAAAGTAATACTATTGGGGATACCAAAAAAGGAAAATAGTCGCCCTTTAATAGGGCGCTATTTTACCTAAAATAATGCTGATTAATGATAAAGGCTATCGCTCCAACCTATGCTCACAACCCTATCGGCACTGGTTGTTTGACTAAAGTCCGTATAACCCTTCCAGCTAAAGTCGGTGTAAAAAGAGCACCAGTCACGCGCGAAGTGATAACTTGTTTTAGTCCAAGCGGCTTTGAGGCCAAGACGGGTATTATTTTGGCCATCAGTGACTGAGCTTTTTCGATATAAAACTGAGGCTTCAGGACGAAAGTCTGAACGCATGACAACGGGTAGTTTGTCGATTGCAATTAGATTACCAAAACCGCAATTAGTCCAAGAGCTAATGAGCCAGTTTTTAGGTGGCGTATTATGGCGAATAGTCTGGTTTTTTATGTCCCAAGTTACCGAGTTATTATCCTGGTTATAGTCTGCGACCGTGGTGAATTCTTCTTGCTCATAGCGTACGTTAGTGCTCCAAGAGGCTCCACCAGAAATAACAGGGATTTGACCTGATGTAATACCTAAGCTGAATTCTGACGTTTCAGTGACATGGGCAGAGCTAATGGTGTTAGAAGGTTGATGGTCCCAATGTCTGACATTCGCACCGTCATGATAATTAACTTTAAGTTGAAACGCTGTGGGCACGGTATAACGATAATCTGCCGCTGTGCTGCTATGATAAAGCGTCGACTTTTGAGGAACATTTGTCATATCAAAACCAGAGCCTCCTGATAACACCAATTTAACTTCTTTTATTGATTCAGGGATATGATCTAAATTCCACGCATTTTGAACGGCATAAAGTAATCGAATACGTTTATTGTTTGCATCACTATCATCTAAATCATATAAAGTTGATGTATAAGATTTAATTGTATCAGCAGCAAGAGTGAAACTACTGGCTGTTGTTAGTGAAATGGTAAATATACTTAAAACAATAGAGGTTTTTAAATTTTTCATTTACTTTTCCTTGTTTTTTTAGCTGTTTCATGGGGAAAAGTTTTTACACTTCTCATGTTTTCAAACGCTAAATATGCGTTTAAATATCAAAGGTCATGAATAGAAGGAGCCACCTTTTTTGGGTGGTCTTCTTAAGTAAAAGTGATCAATCGCAACAAAGTTGGTTTAATAATCCGTTTTTATGATGTTTGGTGCGTGAATCTTGTAAGGATTGTGTGAGGAAAAGGTGTGTATGTCTAGATTAAAATAACTTATGACATTCACTTTTACATAATTTCATATTGTGAAATATGCTAAGTATTTGTTTTTAATAAATTTAAAATGATTAAAAAATAATCATTTATTTTTTTTGATAGGTTATTTAATAGCAATATTTTGTTGGTGTGAATAGTTTTACTAAAGACATGTTTAGTAAAACTATATATTAAGTAAATAATGATTTTCTATGGGCTAGGGATATTTGTTTTATGGTTTCTTTAATTAGTTTTTATAATTGGTTTAAACGAAGGCTCTAATTGAACGATGGATTTAACATTGATCCCATATTAAATTAACCCAGTCACTGTGATCAATAAAAGGGTTGCGGTTTCCCTGAAGCTCTTGAACCCTATTATTCCGCCTTTTTTCAAAGGCTGTGACAGGGTGATTTTCATTCCATTTGACCAGAGTGCAGAGATCACCTATCCAAGGTTGACCGGTTTGCTTGGCGTTTTTATCTAATAAATAGAGGTCTGGCATTTTCTCTTTTTTGCCATTGTCACCAAGTTCATAACGGGTCGCCATATAAAAGACCATACGGGCGATTTGTCCTTTGGCTCTGTCTGTTGGCTCAAAGGATTGATTCTTTTTATCAACATAAGTGCCACTGAATACTTTTGATCCATCCGCTCTTGTATCTTTAAAGGCTTTACCGCCCTCATCATAGCCATAATTGCTATGGGCGCCATTGATATTTCGATCGGCAGGTCTTAAGTGATGTAAGTCGGTATAACCGTCTTGGCTCTTTTTCTTAAAACCACGGGACTTTGGCCAAACGTGCTCTCTGTCCCAACTATCAGGATTACTTTTACCTCTATTTGCTTGAGTGATATGGCGTGTTTCATCAAGGTATAAAAGCTGTACGAGTCCACACTTTAGGTTGCTTTCAGGGCAGGCTGAATCTGTGTAAACAAGCGCTTCCCAAACATCCATTCGTTTACCGTCGTACCAGTTTTTGTTTTTACTGCGAGTATATCTAAGTGGTTTTTGCCCATCTATGAGGGTATGAAGTTTTGCTTTTAAGGTGCTTGAGGTCAGGCCTTCTGTGCCAGACCAGTATTGCTTGAGTGAGTCACCTTTTGAGGCTGAATAAGGCGTTGCAAATAAGGTAGCGCCGTTGGCATGGTTAAGGCTTAAAAGTAGGACGAAGAGAGAGAAAAGCTGACGATAGGAAAGCAGCGACATGAAGAAAAACCTTTAAACATGGATAAATAAAAGCCATCAATAAAGGTTGAAGCCTATAGATTGATAAGCGTGTGACAATCCATGTAAAAGAGAGTGCTTAAAAAAGCCCATTCCTAAGGCTATTTTCCTAAACCTTGCGAGGTGTTTTAGTAGCAGGCGCAATATAGCGAGAATAAAACAGTTTTGAAAGTATTTAAAAAAAGAGGGTGCTCGCCTAATTGTTAGACTTTAATCAATTAGACTCATCGCTTTTCGTCTATAAAAAGAAAGGTATTACTTCTTATAAACAAGTGTTTTAAATACTTGGTTAGCTTTGCTGTCGACATCATCTGTCTTTATTGTGTGAGTAAATTTAAGTGCTTTTTGACTTTCTAATAAACTCTCTAGTCTCACTTTTAACATGGCACTGGTTTGATTTGGAGTACCGGACCAATAGTGTTTTACAGATGTACCTTGTGACGCTGAGAAAGGCGTTTCAAATAGGGTGGCTGCATGAACCAAGGGGAGGTTAAGTATGATCGTTAGGGGCAATATGGCGATAAATTTACGGTGAAACTCTAATGACATTGTTTAAAACCTTTTAATCATGAATAAATATAAGTGCTCAATTAAGATTACGAGCTCTTAACGTGAGTTACTCGTGACAATCCATGTGTAAATCAGTGTACTTAAAAATGCCATTTTCCAAGTTTATGGCTACAAAGTCATCACTTAAACGTATTTGTAGCGAGCGAAATATAACCAGAAAACGGTCTCTTGAAAAGCCTATTTTTTAATCAATTTATAAGTTTTTAATTTACAAAAGGAACGAATGCTTTTTTGTGGGATATCCTAGGGCAATGGCAAATGCCTTTATGTCAAAAAAAACCTTGTAGGACATGAAATTAGGTAAAGCATCACGCTTTATGTTGAAATTAATGGGCTTAGTGTTAGCTATTAAGGCGTGATTATTAAGTGCGAATTAAATTTAGGTATACAGCTATTAGAGTATTAAAACCGAAGGAAGTATTCGCGATAAGCGTTATCGCTTCCTTTGACTTAGTACCCACTTAGTTTAACTTCTTAATAATTATCTCTAATAAAAGACAGGTTAGACTGACAGACACAGTCAAAACCAAAACCTCTAAAAGTCTGCTTTTTCATCAAGACCTGCGAGACGCCGCTCGGTAAATTACTGACCTCTAACCGTAAGAAAACATGCTTTGTATTTTGGCTTTTAATGTCATTAATTAAATTTATTTGATGAATAGCTGCGCTTTTTTTATGTTAAATGACCGCTTGGTGACAATTCATTGCATGAGGATGGTTTTTAATAAAAAGAGTGCTGTTATTTTGTTTGAAATTTTATTTTATAAATTTAAAAGGAAGAAAATAAATAAGAATAGGTCTCTAAAAAAACACTCAAACATGTGTCTTTTTGTGATCATCTAAGCTAAGAACTGAAAACCTAAGTAAATTTATATTATTAAAACTTATCATAAATAACAGTTATTTTTCCCATGCGTACCAATGATTACGGCAATCTTTATTTTTATCATAAATATAAATCTATATTTATCAATGGATTACGTAGTGTTTGTGTTTCGGATTAATTATATTAATGCGAAATTGAGTGACTCACTATTTTTTACTTTTATTAAAGTGTGATAAAGGTTTCTGTTCCCTCTTGCCATAATATCTTATGTTTCGAAATGTATCTTAATGTCTCATAAATTTAATCGAAAACTGAATAATCATTCAAAAATAAGATTTTAATAAAATTAAATTACGAACTTATCGTTAATTCTATTCTACTGTGTAGTGGTTGTTTCATTTATTAAGGATGTGAAAATGAAAATCAAAACTCGTCTTATTGCCATGTTAATTGCCATAATGTTACTCATGTTAGCCGCTATTATAAGCCAGAATATAGCCAGCTATAAAAATGAAGATCAAAAACAGAGTAGCAATACCCGATACCTTTCATACCTTCTTGCAGACGAGTTTAGGCACTCTTCAATGGACTTGACTCGTTTGAGTCGTACCTATGTCAAAACTGGCGATATGCAATATTGGGATGCTTATTGGAATATAGTGAAATGGCGCAGTGGAGAAAGTAAACGACCTGCGAACAGACATCCAGACTTGTATCCAAGTCAGGTTAAAAAGCAAAGTGAGATCATGGCGGAGTTGAATTTTTCCCAACAAGAATTTGACCTTTTAAAGCAAGCCGGCACTAATTCAAATTTATTAATTGATACAGAAACACAAGCCATGGAGTCCATTCGTACGGGCCAATTCGTGGCGGGCCCTTTTACGCCAAAAGCAGATGAATCAGTTAACGCGTTTGCTGCAAGAATTGTTTTTGATAAACAATATCATAAGGAAGTAGAGGCGATATTTGTCCCGGTTGATCAGTTTTTTGCAGCACTAGATCAACGAACATCAACCCATTTAACCCAATCTCAAGATGCAGCGACACTTTGGTTAAAAGCAAGTTTTGCCAGCCAAATTATGGTGGCACTGCTTATCATTAGCCTTGTTTTCTTTATCATGCAGGCTTTATTTAAACCCTTACAGTTTGCCATAAATGCCATGCTAAATATTGGTGAAGGGGATGGCGATTTGAGTAAACGCTTACACGATGTGGGTAGCAGTGAGTTGTCTGCTTTAGGTCGAGGTTTCAATCTGTTTGCTAATCAAATTCAGCATGTCATTATTGAATTAAGAAGTGTGATTGATGATATTTCTTCATCATCCATTCAGTTGAGTGCCACAGCAAACACCACAGATAGAGCCGTCGCAGAGCAAAAAGTGGGCATTGAACAATTATTAGTTGCCCTAGAACAAATTTTACCCGCGGTTCAAGAGGTTGCATCTAACGCCGCAGAGGGCGCTGAGCTTGCTAATCAATCAGATAAAGCTGCGGTCAATGGTTTGAGGGTAGTGGATGCAAGTATTGAAAATATCAACCTATTACAAGGGGATATCGACAGTGCGTCAGGTGTGATAAATCTGTTAGCCCAAGATACAGATGAAATAGGCACGGTACTGGATGTGATTCGTGGTATTGCCGAGCAAACAAACCTATTAGCGCTCAATGCTGCAATTGAAGCGGCCCGAGCCGGCGAGCAGGGGCGCGGTTTTGCTGTCGTAGCTGATGAAGTGAGAACTTTGGCGAAAAGAACTCAGGACTCCACTTCAGAGATCCAAACCATGATAGAAAAATTGCAACATGGTGCTAAGGATGCCGTTGAGAAGATAGATCAGAGTAAAGAGCGTGCGGTATCCTGTGTTGAGAACAGTAAAGCATCGGGTGAGTCATTAACTGAAATTACCCAATCGGTCGCTTCTATTAGCCTGATAAACCATCAGATCGCTGCGGCAACCGAAGAGCAAAACAGCGCGATTGAAGAAATACGACGTACGGTTGAGGTGATTAATCAACATGTTGAGAAAACGGCCCAGGGCTCTAAAGAAACGGCCAGTAATAGCCAACATACGACAGAGCTAAGCGACAAAATTCAGTTATTAGTGGGCAAGTTCAAAACAGAATAGTGAAGCGCAGAATTTTGCTAGATGGGTATGGCTGTAAGGTCTGAGATAAACCGCTAAATAGTGTGCTAATAAAATCAGAGGAAAAGGATTAATCATTCGGTAAATGATTAGTCCTTTTCTTTGCCAAACCATTTTTCGCTAATTTGAACAAGTCGGCCGCTTTTTATTAAATGGCGTTTGCCTGCATCAAAGTCGGCTAATAAGACTTTAGCATTGGGGTTTGTTTTTAAGGCGACAAGAAACTCATTAGTTGACCCAAATGCGGGTAATTTTTTAAAACGATGTAACCACTTTTGCTGTTTTAAACTATAGTCCCAGTTAGTTTCATAGCCTAAAAAGCCGTCGATCCTTTTTGCTTTAAGCATTTTAAAACCTTGGACTATGGTGGTGACATTGATAATGTTAATGTCGGTCATGGCATCCCATTTATCCCCATAGTTAAAGCCCCTCTTAACACCTATTGAAAGCCCTGATAGGGATGTGAGACCCTGCCACTTCAATTTACTCTGTGTGTTTACATAAACTTTAAAGTTGGCGCTGTTTATGGGTTCATCAGAAAAGTGGAAGATTTTTTTTCTTTCTTTGTTAACACCAGTAGGGAATAAAATATCTGCTTGGTGAGATTTCACCATAGAAACGGCTCTTGCCCAAGGAACGATTTTAAGATTAATACTGTATCCCATGAATTGAAAACTTTCTCTTAGTACATCCCAGCTATAACCACGAAAACCAATGGCATTTTCATCGGGTAAGAGTGTTTGACTACTTTGGAAGCCTGTATCCGCGATACAGTAAGGAGCATAATCAAAGAGAGTGGCAATGGTGACCGACTTAGTTTTTGCAACGAGAGGGTTACTAGTGAATAAAAAAATCATTAAGGTAAAACAGAGTATTAGTTTAAGGCTATTTGACATTAACCAATGAGGATATAAGGCTTTTTTTAATCGCTTGAATTTCATTGCTTATCTTACATCCTGTGTGACTAGCATAAGTGTTAATCTGTTTTTAAAGAGGGATAAGGTAATAATCTCCATAAGCTGATTTTATATTAGGTAAAGCCAATATAAAAGAATGAATAAACGACTCTTGATGCGACTTAAAACGACTCTTGTTGTTAGAGGTGATGTGATTAAGTCTAACGCATTTAAATAATTTAGAGGCGCAGGGCGTATTCGTTATAGTGTGAGGTTCAAAGTCCTATGCATTGTTTGCTGCTATTGTTAGGACTTTTGGTTATTTGCCAGCGCTAAAACAGTTGATCAAATATAAAGGAGGCCGCTCTTTTAGTGCCTTCTTTTTTAATGGCTTCGACCACAATATTAGATTGCCCATTGTTATTTCTGTTTTGATCTTGAGAAATTGATTCTTGATTAGGCTCTTGTTGAGCCTGGATTTGTTTCATTTCAGCGAGATTCTTGGCATTTTCTTTGCGGATTTTATAAAGCGTATCAATGCGTTTTCCTCTGAAAAAACGACACTCTTCATACTCACCTTCAAACATACAAATGGCACCACCATCGGGTTTGTCTTGTTTGAAGTCTCCTGAAAATATCATTTCACCATCTTGGTGAATATCCCCGGTGACACGGTTACCTGTTTTAAAGCTGCCGATAAACTTAAGTCCTTGTTTGTCGACTGAGCTGCCTTCACCGTCAGCAAGGCCATCTAGGCAGTTATCACCTAAATAGGCCCAATTTTGATTGTTTAAACTGCATTTAGCCTCATCTTGCTGGTTTTTAAAGGCGGCATCCGCTTTCTTCTGACGCTCTTCATTTATATCTGCTAGGTTAGCTATTGCAATATTGACGCCTTGTTCTGCTTGGTTGATCCGTAAATTATCTGCACTTGTCGCTGCTAATTTTAGATTAGCATCAAGGCCTATTTTATATATTTCATCAACATAAACATCAGCGCGTCCTATTTGTTCATCATTGACAGGGAAGCAGGAACGATTTGTTTTTTTGAATACATTGATTCGTTTGCTAGCTTGATAGCAGGCGGTTGAATATTTTTTTTGGCTTTTATCATTGGCATAAAGGTAATTGTCAGTAATCATTAAACCATCCATTTTACCATCGAGCATATTCATATAAGTATGGTTACCAATGATTTGAATATGATCTTTTCTCTCTTGGTTCTTGCCTGTTGTAATGACGGAGTTTGTTATTTTATCTGCTTGATAAGATCGAGATAATGCCACACTGTTAAATCGGTCTGATGAGGGGTGGTTCGGCAATAAATAGAGGGTATGGCTGATAATATCTAAATCGGAACTATGTACTCTCGTGATGTTATAGACGGTTTTTGGATATTGTTGATTAATGGATGCTTCCGGTGAAAGGAAAAAAGAAGATACTTTATTATCTGACTCTGTATGTGTTTCATACTCTTTATCATTAATTGTATTTACTATCTCCATTTGAGATTGGTAATCAACAAAAATAAGAAAACTATATTTAAAGTCTGAGCTGACTCGGTAGTGCTTATATTTTACCCCAGGTATACGCTCTAAAGTGGCGCTCTTTAAGGCCTTACAGCCTTCATGTGAGCTTGAGATGGTTAATGTTTTAATGTCCAAGATTACTTTAACTTTTGTATTCTTATTCTCATCAAAGATAGAGCTCATCGCCTCTACATTTACATTAGACAGCTTTGCTAATTTATCGCTATCAATTGAACAGGTTTGAAAACCTTGGCTTAAATGCTCTAAATTATCCGGATTATCCTCAAACGCCTCAATAAAACGCTGTTTAGATTGTTTGATATCAAAGCCATCAACACTCGGCCAATCTAGAATGCTTTCTGCGTTAGCACTCAGGGGGGATGCTAAGCAGGGAATTAAGCAAAATAACTTAAGTGGCAAAGAGAGTGATATTTTTGAGAAAACGGACATATAACGACTTCCATAAAGTAAAAAATGCGATCAATAATCAAGTGTTAAGTGAGAAGATGCTGCTAGCAGGGTAAGACTATCAGAACGAGGTTTAATTTCTATTATTAGCTGGCACTAATTTATGCATTTCAAAGGGTTGGCACTTCAGCATAAGAATACACTAGGGAACCTGCGATTAAGTGACCTCTTCTCCGTCTTATTAGAAAAAGCGTCAAGCAAGGTGTCACTTTGACCTACCTATTATTTGAGGTATGAGGCACCTTTCGAGAAGTGAGAACACAGGCTGGCGATTTTTCTGTAAGACCCGTAGAGCGTGCCCTCAAAGCCCTATCTATAAGTTGAGGGCCTAATTAATAGAGCAAGGATTAAGTGGCGTCCCTCGCCATAAATCTAGGTTCTTTTATCCCCAAGCTGAGACGGGAGGACCTAATCGCAGGTTCCCTAGTCAAAACTGAGCCATAGTTTAATTATAAATGGCATTCTGAGTCTTAGTACCTATATTTTGATAAGAGTAATCAGAGAGCGTGAAGCGTGGGGTATTGATATGAGTTGGCAAAATTTAAGTCTTAAATGGAAAATGTCCTTACCCATAGTAATCGTGACTTTGTTGCTTTTGATATTATCCTTTCAGCAATATAAGTCCTCGAAAATCGTTACCAATGATTTTGTCTCTATTTATGAGAATTATGTGCCAGCATTGGATTTAACCCTCAATGCAGACAGAGACCTTTATCAAGCCCAAGTGGCTGAGCGTTCATTGGCTATGGGAAGTAGCAACAAAGATTATATGAAGAGTTATAAGGAAAATGTACAGCAGGTAGACGACAGACTTTCAAAAGTATTAGAACTCGAAATTAATAGTAAAATAAAGACAGAAGTTACTCAGTTTTTAAAAGAATTGAGGAGTTGGAATAGTGCGTCTTTGTCTATGTTGAAAAACCTTGAATCAGGTAAGCTTTCGGTGGTCAAGGCGTCGAGCATGAGTGAGGGTGAGTTGGCAAATCGTTTTGAATCTATCAGGGATATACTGGATAAAATTGGTGAAGATCTCTCCTCTAGCTCAACCTCATTAGCAGAAGAAGTCCATGAAACCAGTAAAAATGCGATCAGTAGCATGTTACTGATTTGTATTGTCGCAATCATTATTTCGATTAGTGTTTCGGTTATTTTCCCTAAGTTGATACTTGCACCAATACATAACTTACATGCTGCCATTAAAGGTATCGTTGATGGTGAAGGCGATTTGACGACACGTTTGCCCGAGTTAGGTAAAGATGAAATAGGCTGTTTGAGTCAATCGTTTAACGACTTTTTAACCAGCATGCAGTCTCTGGTTAAAAATATCCTAGACAGTTCGATTCAAGTGGATACCTGTTCTAATGATGTGGGCAAAATCGTGGTTAATAATAATAAATCAATTCAAGAGCTTGCCTCGTCGATTGAATTGGTGAGTGCCGCAGTGAATGAAATGGGCACAGCCATTAGCGATGTGTCTCAAAATACTCAACAAGTGGCAAGTGAAGCAAGTGAAGCTGATGTGGAGGCGAAAAAAGCGAGAGATATATTTTCAGGTACCATTAATGATATTAATAGCTTGTCAGATAATGTAGATAGTTCAGCAAGCGTGGTAAAAGAATTAGAAGGAGAGGCAACTTCCATCGCCTCCGTACTCGATGTGATTCAAGGTATTGCCGAGCAAACTAACTTATTGGCGTTGAATGCGGCGATTGAAGCGGCGCGAGCAGGTGAGCAAGGTCGTGGTTTTGCAGTGGTGGCGGATGAAGTAAGAACCCTTGCCAGTAAAACTCAAGAATCAACCACCCATATTAATGAAATGATAGAAAAACTGCAGAAGGGTGTTGTTAAAGCGGTTGCTTCAATGGATTCGGTTAAAAGTAAGGCGATTGTCACGGTAGAGTCAGCGGGTAATGCATCCCATTCTATTGATGGCGTGACTAACTACCTCAATTCTATTAGTGGAAATGTGATACAAGTGGCAGCAGCCGTCGAAGAGCAGGCAACTGTGGTAGAAGACATCAATAAGAATATTTCACAGATAAATAGCTTGTCTGAAGGCTTAGCGGCAGGGGCTGACATAGTCGCTAATGCTGAATCAAATCTGAAAATTGAATCAAAACAGTTGAAAGAGCAAGTTGCTAACTTTAAGGTCTAGCGCGTTAACTTTGTTAATCAGTTAATGGTGAAGTGTCATTCATTAAATGGCGCTTTATTTTTTTAAACGTTTTAATATTTTTCGAGACAGGGGTTCGCCCTGCATAACCTCTTCTGCTTCCTCAAGTGAGTGCCAAAAACCTACTGTTTGAGAGGGTAAACATTCATTTGTGACCACTTTTATCGCTTGCCATATTGGCCTTAGTTCAACTTCTACAAACCTTATTGCTTCTTGTGTTGGTCGGACAATAATGGCTCTTTCGTCTCTAGGGTCTGTTTCTCTTATGCATAGTCCAATCGCTTCAAGCTTAGTGACGGTTTGACTAATGGAGGAATGGGTTAGGCCTGTTTCTTCTGCAAGCTCACGAATCGATAAAAGCTCAGCCTGATGTGAGCAGATTAAAGAGACAACGGGAAAGTGTCTCGGGTTAAAGTCGATTCCCTTGGCTTTATAAACCAGCTTAATTTCTGACGACAGGTAGTCGCTGAATCGTCGCATACGAGAACCTAGGGCTAGCCCTTCCATTTCTGAAATCCAATCTGACATTAAAAACGCTCACTTTTCGACTATTTCCACAGGGCAGACTCTAAACGGTTTGACTCCGTTTAACAATATCATTTATATTACTTGTAATATAAATGATTATATAAAATGGTATGGAATTTTTGTAGTGACCTCTAAAGGTCACAGACAAAGCCATTTGATAGACAATAAAATAGGAGAGCTTATGGATTTTAATACTTGGGTCATCTTTACGATTACCATTGCGTTAGTGATAGGGATACCAGGGCCACTCACTTTATTAATGGTTAATAGTTCCATTAATCTGGGAATGAAGCGCTCTATGCCCATTATTCTCGGTGGCAGCACAGCATCATCTATTTTGATTACGATATCGGCATTAGGTTTAGGCGCTATTATTGCCGCTTCGGAAACGGCATTTTATGTTATTAAATATATCGGGGCCGCTTACCTCATATATTTAGGCATAACCCTTTGGTTAACATCAAAAACGGCGAATCAAGAAGGGGAGGCCAATGCAGAAGAGCCTAAAAAGCATCAGAACTTGTTGCTTAAGAGTTTTACCCTAGGGATCACCAACCCAAAAGATATTGTCTTTTTTATCGCATTCTTGCCTCAATTTATCTCACCACAAGAAAGTTATTTCACTCAGCTTAGCGTTATTGTGGTCAGTTGGTTTGCTGTTGATTTTCTCTGTAAGGTGCTTTACGGGGTATTGGCCCGCATGATTGTAGGGCGTATTAATAGTGTACGTAAAACTAATGTTTTAGACAGAATCTCAGCTGTTGTTTTTGTGGCAGCGGGCGTGGCGGCGACAATATAGAATCAAAGGCTAATGAATAAAGTTTGAGTGTTAGCCGATTAAGGCGGGAAAATATCAAGCTCCCGTCTTAATCTACAGATGAAATGTCTGAGGTTTCAGGCGGGAGTCGCAACTTAATAGTCACTCTATTGATCAGGTCATAAACTTAGATATAAGGCTTTTAGGTCACGCCCTACGGGTCTTACAGAAAAAGCGTCAATCTACGTTGCTCCTTTTCGAAAGGTGCCTAAATTATTTCAAAATGACGCCTTGCTTGACGCTGCTTATGATAAGGCTTAAAAAGAGGAGGCTTAATCGCAAGCTCCCTTGATGTCTTTGACATTTCACCTTGATCTATTTATTCGTCAATTTTATCGAATCGAAATTAATTAGTTGATAAATCAATGATGTATGATTTTTTGCTTGCGCTCAACATTATTTTGTTGCCGTGGATTAGCTTAACCTCGTGATAATTAAATTTTATGGACATACGTTCTCAAGGTGTTTACTCTTTCTCATCGCAGAAAACGTTATTATTTAGTCTTTATTCATATACTCTGTTTTTTTTAAATTTAAATCTTATTTAATCAACAGGTTAGGCTTGGCTGTGGTGTTAATTTTGGTTGTTATTGAAAAGGTTAAATAAGGGTAAGTACTTTGCCAGTTTCGAATAGACTTCAGATTAAATGGTACCTTGCCGCCATAGCCATACTATTAATGACGATTGTATTTTACATCAATGTCATCATTGACAATGAACAAGAAAAAGAACTGATATTAGTTAGTCAAGAAATAGGCCTAGCGATTGAGAATAAGCTACAAGGCAATTTAGACTATATCAACCTGCTAGCAGAAATGCGTCGTCGTAATGAAATTAAACCGAATGGTTTTGAAGAAAGAAGCGCCGCCTACCTTAAAGCTCATCCTGAATTAATCAATTTTACCTGGGTCGATGAAAGCTTCTATATTCGCTCTGTTTCACCTATTAAAGGTAATAGTCAAATTATCGGTTTACACCTGGACTTAGCAGAACCTGCCCGTGTCTCTGCGCTCGCTAAAAAAACACAATCAGCTCAGTACACTCAAGCATTTGAGGCGATTCAAGGAGATTGCTCATTTGAAGTCTGGTACCCGGTTTACCAGAAATCAGAGTTTTTAGGATTAATTGCAGGGGTCTATTCGTGTGAAAAGCTACTGCGCTCAGTGTCTGTCACTTCAATTTCAGATAACTATTTAATCGGATTAAGCGATACCGAGGCATCTTTTCTGACTATTTTGAATTCTTCAATGGGGACACTTGCTGATAATCATCAAAAAACGCAACTAAAGATTGGTAATAACCTGGTTGTTTCAGCGGCAAGGACAGAAGAGGGGTTTGGCGATATAAACCTCTACATCTTGGCCATTGCTGTGGCACTTTTGATATTACTGGCGGCGGTAAGTGGCTTCAGGTTACAACGAGATATGACGAGGCGCGAGATATTATTAGAAGACCTCAAGCAAGCGAATCATTATTTAACTGAATCTGAATCACGCTTTAAACTCATTTTTGACTCTTCGCCTGTGGGCATGATCTTAGTTGATAATGACGGTAAAATTTTAGATGTTAATTATTTTATCTGCCACTTATTTGGATATGATGCCTCGACCCTAAGAGAGCGTTCAATTGATTGTCTGGTGCCTAAAGAGCAAAGAGAAGGTTATCGATGGGAGCAGGGGAGATACCGTACGATCAACCCTGATTCAAACAATGTATTAATGGAAAACTTGGATGCTTTTGCGGGTGTATGCGCCAATGGTGAGATTATCTCAGTTCAAATTGCACTGGCGCCAATCAAACTACAAAGTCGCTGGCACACACTGGTATCTGTAATTGATAACACAGAACGTAATCAGCTATTCAATCAATTAAAAATTCAAAATAACAAACTGAATCAAAGTAATTCAAGCCTGGTAAAAGTGAATGAGCAGTTAGAGCGATTTGCATATATCTGCTCCCATGATTTGCAAGAACCTGTGCGCATGGTTCAGGGTTTTGGCCCGTTATTAGAGCAACAATTAGAAGATAAGCTCGATGAAAAGAGTAAAAAATATCTTAATTACATGGTTGATGGTGCTAACCGCGCACGCGATATGATCGATGACATTTTAGAATATTGTCGATCTGATAAAGTGATAACTAATTTTCAGAATGTGGATTTGGCTAAAACTTGTTCTCATGTCAATGACACCTTAGCAAGCCAATTGAGTCAGCGAAACGGTCAATTTATTTGGGAAGATAATTTACCTCATATTCCTGCCGTGCCATCACAATTGTTCCAATTGGTTTTGAATATGGTGAATAACGGACTGAAATTTAACCACAGCGAGCAACCACTGGTGGCATTGAAAGTATTAGCGATAAAGGATCATTGGCAAATACGTATCACAGATAATGGCATTGGTATTGCTGAGCAATATCAAAAGCAAATTTTTAACATCTTTGAACGCTTGCATGGCAATAGTGAGTTCCCGGGTACTGGCATAGGTTTAGCCAGCTGCCATAAAATTGTTGAGAGACACTTTGGTACTATCCAATTAGAGTCTCAAGTCGATCAGGGCAGTACTTTTATTATTATATGGCCTATGCAACAACAAACTTAGTTTAAAAATATAGAATATGTTTTGTTTTAACACTTACAAGAGAGGGTGATATAAAAGCTAATGGAATCCATTAACATTTTATTGGTAGAAGATAATAAAGGTGATATTGAGTTAACACGCGAGTCTTTAAGTCGCGGTAAACTGAAAAATAAACTTACCGTTATTGAAGACGGTGAATCGGCATTGAATTATCTTTATAAAAAAACACCTTATGCAGATGTTGAGCGTCCTGATATCGTGCTGCTAGATTTGAATTTACCCAAAGTCAGCGGCAGAGATATACTAAAGGCCTTGAAACAAGATGATAGTTTAAAAGACATACCGGTTATTATTCTATCGAGTTCGCAAGATGCATTTGATATAAAAGAAGCCTACCAATTACATGCTAACTGTTTTGTGAGTAAACCCGTGTCCCTAGACAGCTTTATTCAAGTGGTTCAAAGTATTGAATCTTTTTGGATTGATATCGTTAAATTACCTCAAAAATAGGCTGACATTGCATGTCTGAACACACTAATACGGATGATAAGCAGAATCATAAATTGCAGGAGTTTTCCTATGCAATTTCCCATGATTTAGGCGCGGCCATTCGTGGTGTTAGTCAGTTAACCAGCCTGTTAGAGCAAGATATCAACGATAAAATTAATGACAAAGAGCGTTACTGGATGCAGCTGATTAAAGCCAGTGCCGACAAGGCTCAGGCCATGATAGAAGCGATGACGCTTTATACTCGATTAGCGTCATCAAACCAGCAAGACAGTTCATTTTCACTGGATGCATTAATTGAATCAAAACTGGCAAAATGTTTAGCCGAAAATAAGACGAATACGGCATTAGTAACACCCAATATAGGCTTAAATCTTGAACACTTGGAGATTGAAGCAAATAGAAAGCATTGGATCTTATTTTTGTGTTCACTTATTAATAATGCCATACAGTTCCAGCACACTGATTTATCTGCTGGCAAGCACCCTGAGATTGTCATTAGCCTAGAGCGATTGACACCTCTAAAATGTGCCAAATTGACCATTGAAGATAATGGGGTGGGTGTCAGTGACGCTAGGTTCTCAGGACTAAGCAAGCCTTTTAGTAGCACTCAAAATCAGGATATGCCTCAACACTTAGGAATGGGCTTAAGTTATTGCGCCCGTATCGCCGAGCTCAATCAGGCGGACTTACGTTTTGGGCAATCTAGGTTAGGCGGATTCAAGGTCGAATATGAGTTTTCCATATAGGATATGTGATGTATAACCCACTAGTTGATAATAAGCTTGATAAGCAAAATGAAAATGTTTATTTATTGGCTGAAGATAACCCAACTGATACTGAAATTGTCAGAGCCATGCTTGATGACGCTTACGATGGTAAGTTCAGTATGGTGTGTGTCGATAAATACAGTGATATTGCTGCTCAACTAGATGCGCAAAACTTTGATGTTCTTATCCTAGATATGAATTTGCCTGATAGCACAGGTTCAACTAGTGTGCCGCGTTTAAGGGACGCTTATCCTGATTTGCCAATAGTGGTTTTAACAGGGCAAACGGATTTACAAATAGCGGTTGAGTCGTTACAACTGGGTGCTCAGGATTTTTTAACTAAGAATGATATTACACCACCCTTATTAGCGCGTAGTTTGTTTTATGCTAAAGAACGTAAAAAAATAGAACAGGCGCTGCATCAATCAGTCATAGATATCGCTGATCGTAATGAGCAACTGAACCAATTGGCTTACACAGACCACTTGACCAAACTAGCCAATCGGACTCAGTTTGAAAGTGAAATTAATCGCACCTTAGAAAAAGCAAAATGTCAGAAAAAGCAGTTTGCTTTACTCTACCTAGACCTTAACAACTTTAAAAAAGTGAATGATAATTTTGGTCATAGTGTGGGTGATGAGCTATTGATTCAAGTGGCAAAACGATTACAGTCTGCTATTAGTGAAACCGATTTTATTGCCCGTATGGGAGGCGATGAGTTCCTCATATTTACAGATTTAATTGACAATAATAATGAAGTAAATCAACTGATTGAAAACCTACTGGCAGCCTTTGAAAGTCCTTTCAGTATTGATCAAAAAGAGATTCAAAGTCAGCCTGCAATTGGCATCGCCTTCTACCCAGAAGCCGATAATATTGAATTGCTGATGAAGTATGCTGACTGTGCTATGTATGAAGCGAAAGACAATACGGAAACAGGGCAAGCTGTTCGTTTTTTTAACCGCTCAATGGAAGAGAAGTATACGCGCAAAGTCCAGATAGCCGCACAGCTGGACCAAGCCCTCAAACAAGATGAGTTTGATGTGTACTTTCAGCGAATTGAAGATCTAAATCACCCTGAAAAACTTAACTATGAGGCGCTTTTACGCTGGCATTCCCACTTGATAGGGTCAGTACATCCCACAGAATTTATCCCTGTCTTTGAAGACAGCCCGATTATTAATCAGCTAACTAAAATAGTTCTTAAAAAGTCTAAATCCCTGTTTGATAGTTTTACTGAGCGAGATATTGAGCTTTCTAGCATTAAGGTTAATGTCACCGCTTCACAGCTTTCTAGCCCTAACTTTAGTCAGTTATTTCTCTCCTGGTTAGAGGAATATGATTTACCGAATAACGCTTTTTGCATTGAGCTCACCGAAAGGCAAATGGTTCGAAATGTCGCGACCTGTATTAATCAAATTGAATCCTTAAGAGCAGCGGGTGTAAAAATTGCCCTAGATGATTTTGGTACTGGGTATTCCTCGATTAAGCTGTTATTGGAATTTGAAATCGATTTTCTAAAGCTCGACATGTCTTTGATTAAAAATATTCAGCGAGAAGGCCGTAACCAAGCGCTTGTGGCTGGCATCATAGAGATAGGGCACCGCATGGACATGAAAGTGGTTGCAGAAGGGGTAGAGACCCTAGAAGAATACCTCACCTGTAAAGAGCTTAACTGTGACATGATTCAAGGTTTTTACCTCCACAGACCAGAACCCCAACATGTGATCTTACAAAGGGATTTTATTTAACAAGCCTCATAAATAAACCAATAGCCCTGTTATTCATTGGGAAATAACAGGGTAGGTAGCGCACGATAAGCATTATTTCTCGCCTCTTCACCATGTGAAATCAATACATTCCTTGTTATATGATAAATAGCTAATACACATAATTAAGCACTTGATACTTGTTCATTAATCAGTCAAATTGTTTTCACACCATAAGGTACTTGCTTAAAAGTGACTTTATTTGCGGTAGGGAAATTGCTTCAACAAGGTTGTTTTGTTGTCATTAAAGTGTGAGTTTAAAACTGATTTAATCTTATATTAATGTTTAAAAACAATATGTTGCCTCTTGCGTTTGACGCTAATTAATCCCTCCTTCAAAGCTTGTTACTTACTTTCGTTTTACGTTTAATTTGACCTGAAAAGAGTATTTTGTATTGTTAGATGGCCTTTGCTATCGGCAAGACAATTTGATTCATTGTGATTAGCATTGAAACCTTTGTTTTATAACTGACTAGAATAAAAAAAATAAAACAAAGAATAAATTGATCTAATGTATTCACTTTGAACACATGACTTAGCAAATTTCTTTTGCTAATGTTTTTATCTCGATTTGGTAGATCAACACGAAAGTCACTGCCATGTACCTATAACTGTGGGTGCATGGCCAAGTTATACGGCATGCATCCTTTTAAAAAAGAGTGCGTGCGTTATGACAAAGCAATCTGTTTTATGGATAAAATCACCTCTATCGACCTATACGGCGAACAATGACGATGCCGCTAATGGCATTTTGATTCAGGGTAAAACCATCCTTGAGTTAGTGCCAAAAGGTCAAAGCCCAAAACGTCAGTACGACCAAACCTTCGATGCCAGCCAGCATGTACTCATGCCGGGCATGGTCAATACGCATCATCATTTCTATCAAACACTGACTCGTGCATGCCCACCGGCGTTAAATAAAAAACTCTTCCCTTGGTTGCAAACCCTTTACCCAATTTGGGCTCAACTAACGCCTGAGCAACATGCTTTAGCAACCGAACTTGCCATGGTGGAATTACTGCTAAGTGGTTGTACCACAGTGAGTGATCATCATTACTTATTCCCAGAAACCTTAACTCATGGCATAGACCAGCAAGTAGAGGTGGCCCAGCGTTTAGGCATGCGTGCAACCTTCACCCGAGGTTCTATGAGTTTAGGACAAGAGCAAGGCGGCCTGCCTCCGCAATCTGTGGTGCAAAGTGAAGACACCATCATGGATGACAGTGTGCGTTTGATTCAGCAGTACCACAAAAAAGATGATCTTATCGAGATCGCCCTAGCCCCTTGCTCGCCTTTTTCTGTGACTCAAGATCTGATGAAAAGTACAGCCGCTTTGGCCAAAGAGTACGATGTGAATATTCATACTCATCTCGCTGAAACGGAAGATGAAAATGATTTCTGTCTTGAGATGTTTGGAGAAAGACCTCTGGATTATCTTGAGACGGTCGGTTGGTTGCACGATAAAACCTGGTTGGCACATGGCATTCACTTTAACGACGAAGAAGTGAAACGTTTGGGTGCTGCCAAAGTGGGTATCACTCACTGTCCTTCATCGAACATGGTATTGGCTTCGGGCATTGCTAGGGTTAATGAACTTAAAGCCGCTGGCGTGCGTGTTGGTTTGGGGGTGGATGGTTCAGCCTCAAATGATCACAGCAACCTGATGCAGGAAGTTCGACAAGCCCTTTGCATTCAGCGCTTGCGTTATGAAGCCGACGAATTTACTCACCTTGATGCGTTAAACCTTGCAACGGCAGGATCTGCTGCCGTATTGAATCGTCCTGATATTGGCCAGCTAGCGGTCGGTATGAAGGCCGATATTGCCCTTTATAAATTAGACGAACCACGCTTTAGCGGCAGCCATGACCCTTTAGCTGCCATGGTGCTATGTGGTGCCCATAAAGCGGATGCCGTGATGGTGAACGGCCAATGGAAAGTACAGTCTGGTATTTGGTTGGAAGGGGATATAAGCGAGCTAATGCGTAAGCACTCAGCCGCAGCGAAGGCGTTGTTCCAATCAGCAGGTTACTAAAGAGACGATTAACTTTTTTAAAATAATGGCGATCTAATCGCACTTAAAGCGTTAAGAGGAGAAAAGACACAGACTAGAGCTTAAAAAGAACCCTAACAATAGGGTTGGCTTAATGGTTAGGCCAACCCTTAAAAAAGCGCACTCAAACTTGTAAGTATCTCGTAAAAAAATAATAAGCGGAGCAACAGCATGAGTAATAACACCCAATCAAACAATGACAAAAATGAATTAATCTATGGCCTCAATGACAGGCCAGAACCCCTTAAGGCGCTGTTTGCAGCGTTTCAGCACATTCTCGCCAGCTTTGTTGGTATTACCACTCCCGCGTTAATCATTGGCGGTGTGCTAGGTCTAGGCGAACACCTACCGTATTTAATTAGTATGTCGCTTATCGTATCCGGTGTCGGTACCTTCATTCAAGCCAAAAAAGTAGGGCCGATTGGTTCAGGCTTGTTATGTGTGCAAGGTACCAGTTTTGCTTTTTTAAGCGCCGTATTAGCCGCCGGTTTCCTAGTTAAAAATCGAGGCGGTAGCCCAGAAGATATTCTCGCCATGATCTTTGGCGTGTGTTTATGTTCGGCTTTTATCGAAGTGGTATTGAGCCGTTTTATGCACAAACTAGGGCGTATCATTACGCCCGTCGTTACCGGTATCGTGATCACCACAATCGGCCTTTCGTTGATTAAAGTGGGCATGACAGATTTAGCCG
>Ga0209395_1000356_pt1 | contig 67899 bp, 58 predicted proteins | sample GOMGulsemesocosm_3_FD_184635 | JGI IMG/M metagenome (GOLD analysis project Ga0209395, IMG submission 184635) | Methane-oxidizing microbial communities from mesocosms in the Gulf of Mexico - GOM9D Gulf of Mexico (SPAdes) (version 2) | ecosystem: Environmental > Aquatic > Marine > Cold seeps...
TCACCTTGCGTCATTTAGCAAGTCACTCCTCAGGCTTGTATGATGCTTATGATTATGAGTCCTTCGGCCACAATGAAGAGTCCAAAATTAACCTTAGAGATTATGTTGAGCAACGACTTAGTGTTAAAGGTAGTGCCTATGACAAGGGCTACTTTTATGACAATGCTCAACCTGGCACGAGCTTTCGCTATAATAACTTAGGAGCTTCTCTGGCTGGCTTAGCCCTGGAAACAACGGCTGAAACCAGCCTTCATGCCTTTAGTAATAAAGAAATATTTGAACCGCTAGGTATGAAAAATACTGCGTGGCGGTTAAATCAATTAGTGATGAAAGATATTGCTGTTCCTTATGAACTAGAGACTTGTATACCATACATAAGCATTTGTGCCGATGAGACAAGCCTTTTGTTGGCCTATGCCCTTGGTAAAGTGTTTGATCCACCATCAAAATATAAAACCCTAACCGCGTTTCCCCATTATGGTTTTCCTGATTACCCTGCAGGCGGGATTCGAAGTAGTATTGAAGACTTAACTTTGTTGATTAAGGCGGTATTAAATAATGGTAATGAGCAAATTAAATTATTATCAGATACAAGCTACCAACAGATGTTTCAACTGGCTCTGCCAGAAGATATTGCTCAAGGTAAACGCTTTTTTTGGCAAGAGTCTAATGGCATGATAGGACATGGAGGATCTAATCCGGGAGTTTTCACCTATGCATTTTTTGATGTTGAAACCAAGGACGCTATTATTATATTAATGAATAGAAGCCCAGATGCACTGACTGCCTGGGCTCTAGATAGTATCATTGAACGGGTTTCGACAACAGATACTCATTCATTCAAAACCCTTGAGTTATCTAGCCCCATAAGCAGTAACTAACTCAGGTAGGATCACTCTCAATTAATTAACGCCGTAACTTAGAGTTATGTAGTGTTGGTTTAAATTGTCTAACGCCATCTACTCGCACAGTGAAAGTTTGTAATCCGGCTAAACCTGGGGAATCCTGTGACGAAAAAGTACAAAAAGTTAAATGATCAATTAAATCATATTGTTGGGATTAACATACAGGCTTTTAATGGCCGTTATAACTAAAGGATACGTAGATCATGGCATCAAAGGTAAAGCTTACAGGTGGAACACTATTCGTTGTTGCGTTAATTGTTCTCTTGATGGGCAATGTACGATCGGTAGAAATTGTAGAAAAATTGGATGAAATACAGTTTGAAATATCTAGCTTAAAATATGAAGTTGAATCTTATAAGCAGCAAGCTGAACTATTAAAGAAAGAAAATCTTAAGTTAAAGGAGCAACTAATGAATGATAATTAGTTCTAACATACTGTTAAGTTACTAAAACTTTAAATACCCCTACCCCGCTTATTTCAACAAACTATTTTATGGTCTATTACAGGTGTTTTGTTTTAAGGCCATCACTCGAAAACTGTACCAATAATACCATTTATAAAAGGATTAAAAATGTTTAAAAAACGAATATTACAAGTCGCAAATATCATACTCTTGTGCTGTTGCACTACCTCCGTCTTTGCTAAAGAAAATGACGCTTATTGGTATTTGCAGCAATTAGTCTCTGTAAATGATGGCATTGGGAGTAGAACTTCAGGGTCTGCACAAGAAAAGAGCACCGCTAAATTTATTGCTAAAACACTTAGTAATTTTGGCTTCGAAGTAAAAGTTCAACCTTTTGAATTTAAAAATAAAGAACAAAAGTTTAAGTCAAATAATATAATTGCTGAATTAGGGAATAATGACTTACCGACCATCATTATTGGTGCTCATTATGACTCTAAAGGCAAAGGCTCTTATGGAGCAATAGATAATGGTACAGGTGTTGCTGCTATGCTCGAGATTGCCCAGATTATTGCTAAAAAGCCATCTAATCACTTTAATATACGGTTTATTGCATTTGGGGCTGAGGAAATAGGCATCTCAGGCTCACAACATTATGTTAAGCAGTTGACCGCACAAGCATTGCAAAACATAGCTGGCATGATTAATTTCGATATGATTGCTGGAGGCGATAAGTTGTATGTTCATAGTGCACTTTCAACACCATATCAATGTGGTGAATCTACTGCTATTTACAATGGAGAGTCCGTTTTACGTAAAGCTATTATTAGCACCGCAGAGTCGATTAACAAAAAAAATCAATTTCTTGAGCACTCAAAATCTAAAGAATATCCAAAAGGTGAAACAGGCCCTTGGTCAGATCATTTCCCTTTTTCTTGCGCAGGAATACCTATTGCATTTTTAGAGTCTACTAATTTTTCAATTAATGGCCTGTATGGCTTTGATGGATTATCTCAAACAAACAACCCTGCTTTCTGGGATTGCTTCGACTCATCAACCCAAGGTGCTTGTGATCGAGAAAAAGAAAAACGTTGGGGTATTATTTTACATTCTAAATTTGATCGATTAGATACCATCGAACAAGTATTCCCTAACCGGATTAAAGAGCAACTTGAACAAGCTGTAAATTTATTTTCTACTTTTTTATTAACTCCAGAGAAGTATTTTAGCAGTAAAGTAATAGCAAATTAATTAAGTTATTTCCTACTGAAAAGAATAAACAAAAGACCTTAATTCTTTTAATGCCAATAGTTTGTATTGTTGATTAAGGTCAAACAAAGTCTATAAAATATGCCGTTTCATAATCAATTAGGCAAGATTAGTAGTAAAATAATTGCCTCTTTTCAAGAACCAAGTTGTTACCATGATAGTTGATCTAAATAGCCGTTACGGCTTAAATCCTGCCCATAGTGAAGTAGTAGAGGCTTGCAAAGTTATTGAGCCGTGCGATACGTTAGAGATGGGCTGTTCAAATGGGCGTAATGCTGTGTATCTTGGTCAACACGGATTTAACGTTACCGCCATAGATACTAATCCTAGTGCCATTGATATGCTGAAAGGTATTATCAATGAAGAGAAAATGAATAATATTCAGACTCAAGTATACGACATTAATAATGCTAGCCTTGGTCAAGATTATGGCTTTATTTCCTGTACCGTAACCTTAATGTTTATCGACCCTGCTCGTGTTGATACGATTATTGCTGATATGCATCAGCATACTTTAGCAGGAGGTTATAACCTGATTGTTTGCGCCATGGGCACTGAAGAACACCCATGCCCAGCTCCCTTCCCTTTTACCCTAAAAGCAGGACAGTTACGTGAAGCTTATTCCGGTTGGGAGCTGATTAAGTACAATGAAGATGTCGGTACTATGCATAATGGCGCTAAATTGCAGTTTGCAACTATGTTGGCGAGAAAACCTGACTAAGAAATCAAGCTTAACCCCTAGCAAACTCGATTGGTGACTTTACATAATCACCAATCACCAATCACCAACATTATGTAATGTCACACTAATCTGCCGGTAAAGTGCTATTCATAGCTTTTACTCTTGATGGTTCCGTTATTGGCGATTCTTCAATTGATGAGTCGTCAGTCGAGGGGGTCACAATTAATGTTTTCACTTTAAAACCAGCGAAAGCACAAATAATACCGATAATAGGTGATAACCAATTAAAGAAACAAAATACCGCATATTCTAACGGGTTTATCAATAATACCGAATGCATATAGGCACCACAGGTATTCCAAGGAATCAGCGGTGACGTTACTGTGCCACCATCCTCTAGCGCCCTTGATAAGTTCTCTGGTGCTAGTTCTCGTTGAATGTATGCTTCTTTAAACATTCTACCCGGCATAACAATAGCGATATATTGGTCGGCAGCAATACAGTTAGTGCCGAAAGCTGTCACTATCGTTGTTGAAATCAATGAACCGACACTGTTTGTTACGCCGATTAAACTTTCGACCACACGCCTTAATAAACCCACTTTTTCCATTATAGAGCCAAAGGTCATCGCTGATATGATTAGCCAAATGGTATTTAACATAGAGCCCATACCACCACCACTAAGTAAATCATCAATGGCTTTATTACCAGTATCAAGTGAAACGCCTGAATACAAAACTTGCCAAACCACCATAATATTAGCTTCAAGTTGTGACAAACCGTCATTAGCGTATGACAGAATCAAATCTTGTTGAAATAGTACCGCACATAATGCACCTGCTATAGCGCCGATACCAATAGCAGGAAATGCAGGTATTTTCTTAACAGCCAGAAATAACGTAACTACTAGCGGAAGTAATAAATACCAAGCGATGAAAAACTCGCCCTCTAAGCTTAACAAAAGTTGTTCTATTTGAGGATTTGATACTCGATCAGCATTATTCAATCCTAAAAAGAAGAAGAGGATTAAGGCGATAATGAAACTTGGCACTGTACTCCACAACATATTTTTTATGTGAACAAATAGTTCTGTGCCCGCAATTGCTGGGGCAAGATTGGTAGTATCTGACAAGGGAGAGAGTTTATCACCAAAATAGGCACCACTGATGATTGCTCCAGCAGTAATAGCGCCAGAGGCCTCAATACCTGAGCCAACCCCCATTAAAGCGACACCAATAGTTGCAGCCACAGTCCAACTACTGCCAATGCATAAAGCAACTAAGGCACAAATAATACAACAACTCACATAAAAGAATTGAGGATCTAAAATTTGTAGACCAAAATAAATCATGGTTGCTACCGTACCCGACAAAAGCCAAGTGCCTATTAACGAGCCTACCGCTAATAAAATTAAAATAGCTCCTAAGGTTAAGCTGATACCTTTGATAATGCCTTTTTCTATTTCATGACGCTTATAGCCATTTTTCAGGCCGATAATACAAGCAACACCTGCACACAATATCAACGCAATTTGATTGGGTCCTGAAGACGAGTCATCGCCAAAAAAATAAACAGCTAAAAAGAGCAAACACAGTAATATGCCAATGGGAAATAAGGCATCGAATAATGTCGGTTTCTGTTTATTTTCTATCATAGTTATCCCTGTTTTTTATTTTTATTTTTATTTTTATTTTTATTTTTATTTGTTCCATCTTGAAACAAAAACGCCGATTAAATAGGTATTTAATCGGCGTTTTTATTAAGTCACTTATTTCGCTAAGTGATTGTGATGACCTATTGTCTCACCTTTACCTGTTAATACTGCTAACCATTGGTTAATACGCTCAGGCTCTTCTGGGGCGGCAGTTACACCCGTTGGTATTTCATTATTAAGTACTGACTCAATTGCTAAGCTCACTGGCAGTGACACTAAACGAGCCATTGCTTGGCCTTGTGTGTTACCTTGGCTATCAAGGTGATAACTTTGATGCCAAACTACCTTGCCTGCTTGACGAACTTCTAGCTCTACACACATTACAACGCGATCGGCTTCATTTTCCTCATAAAGATACTTTTGCTCTAGCTCTTGGCTGATTTCAAGTAAACGAGCATCACCACTGCTACCCTCTAAGGTAGCTATTTCATCAAATAATGGTTGCCATGCTGTAGACCAACCATTTAGTCGTAATGTGCCACGCACAAACTCTTGCACATCCCAGTCATCTTGAAAATTATACTGCTTGATAAAAGGCAGTGAATCGCGGTTAGGATATGCTTGAAAAGTTTCAGTATGACCAGATAGCTGCGCATTATATTCACTTAATGCTTCCCATGGTGCATTTGACGTTTTAGCCACGCCATCTGATTGCCATTGTGCCTTTGAACGCAATGCTTTTAATACACCTAATGGTGACCAGCTAAATTTATATTTAAAATCATTGGCTACTTTAGGGAAACCACCACAGTAAGAGCGGAAATAATGCTGGTTATCAGGTGAAAATTGTCCACTGTTTTGGTAACTATCAACCAATAAGTGCGCTAATAAATGATCAATACCGGGATCTAAACCGACTTCATTAACAAAACATAGTTGTAAGTCTTTTGCTTGTGAATTTAATTCAGCCATTTCCGGTGCTATATAGCTGCTGGAAACAAAATGCGCTTTATGTTTTAAACAAAATTGTGCCACAGTTAAGTGTAACGTTGCTGGTAACATTGAAACCAGTACATCACCTGGCTTAACGACTTGCGTTAATACATCCCAATCTAACTGGCGAACATCAATCTGTACATCATCGTTTGTTAGGGCTTGTTCAGCTTTCGATAAACTGCGATTCCAGACAATAAGTGGTGTGTCTTTTTTTGCTAATTCAATAATACCTGGTGCAGCTGAGAGTCCAGCACCTAGCCAATGTATAGTATTTGTCATGTTTATCCTTAAAGGTTGTTAATTTTGCTTTCAAACAGTGCAAGTGCTGAAGGCCATACACCCTGTGACTTATCGTCAAGGGTTAATAAATGTGTTAATAGTTGTTCACCATAGTCTTCACTGCTTTCTTTAGGTAAAAGTGAAGGCAGGTGATCAATAGCAATAAGGTCAAGTACCTTAGAGTCATCAATACGTAAGCAAGGTGTTTTAAATGTCGTACATTGCTGATAAATAGGTAACGGATTGTAGCTACCATAAGGGTCACAACTGACATCAACAATAACCGACAGTTTGCGTTCTTCTTTACTAAGCAGCTTTTTAGTGATGAAAGGTGGCAGGTCTTGGTTTATTAACACACAGTTAATAAAGATATCTGCTTGGATAATCTCCTCAAAAGGACCACCTTTTTTAGTTTCCGCTAAGTCCCACTCAAGTACTTCAAGAGAAAGAGCTTTAGCTAAATCTACTGCGCCTTTACCACTACGACCTTTAGCACCGATGACTAATAGCTTTGGCTTGTTTTTAGACGTACCTTTTGCGATGGTGGTGGCTTTACTAAGGGCTTGTTCAAGATCGTTAAATAGCTGTTGTTTATCTTGATAAGAACTAATATCGGCTAGTGGCGGGGTAATATTTTGCTGCTGATTAGCCCACGCTAACACTGACAATGCGGCGCCAGCAAAGCCAGCCCAATAACCAAAAGCAGCTACTCTTCTTTGTTGTTCATCAACTAAATACTCTAAGTCGAACAACTGCCCTTCACCACTTTTAAAACGTGATAATAATGCCTGCCAGCCAGACTGTTCTTTATAAGCATGGGCAAAGTAGATATGTTGATGAATAAGCGGAAATGTATCTTCAGGTAACTCTTTTAGTCCTAAAATAATGGCTTCTTTAGGCGCGTTTATCCAACTGCCTTGAGGCACTAAGTCAGCATTGACTTGTCGGTATAATTCATCGTCAAAAATGTTTTGAGATGAACATTCAACAGTCACTTTAAAGCCAGCATCAATTAATGTCTTCGCTCCTTGTGGAGAAAGTGCAGTACGTTGTTCATGCGGTTTTGTTTCAGCTCTAAGCCAAAGATGTGCCTTGCTCATAATTATAAGTTTTCAGTTGTTTGGTTAAAAGATCGACACTAGTTTGAATCAGCTAAACTAGCAGCCAAGAAATGATGTAAAGCCTTTTCCTTAAATACCCCTAATAATAAAACAAATAGGGTTACAATGTTAATTGCAGTATTTATCATACAAATAATACTATATTAAAATAATGTGCTTTGCCATAGTTAAAATGGAATAAGATCTTTGATTGTTTATTGACCAGGTCAAATCAAGTTATATCGGTTTCATTGAGTGTGTAATATTGCTGTGCACAGGAGAGCGAAGCAAAGTAATATGCCCTTTTGATCAATACTCTGTGTATATGATTATCTGCCGTTTTAGCCTCAGGTTTATCAATTCACAAGGCCAGCATCTGTGTAATGGGTGGCTATTTGGCATGCTCAACAAGGTTATGGTTATAACCATAATAGAAAGGAAAGAAGTAAAGTGAAGTCATTCATTAGCTAGAGTAATGAATGACTGGTAAGTTTGTCATCGTTTGAAGATATTGCTTAGCTATAGCGTCGTTTAAGCTCAGTTAAAGCGAAATTAACAGTTAAGGGAGTTTAACTGTTAGCTCCGCATTCGTTTGAACCTGTAACTGAACCCCATAATTTAGCGGAAAAGTTTAACGAAAAAATTTAACGCAATAAACGCTTATAACGTGTGAGAGCAATAACGAACAACATCATAAATAAATACGGTGAACTGCCGCCTTTTTTAGCCGACTTAGCTTCCAAGGTCTGCTTAGTTGCATCTTCTGGGAAGACATCACTGTTATCACCAACACCATCTTTGTCAGTATCTTTGCTTTCAGTGGCATCATCTGGGAAGGCATCACTGTTATCACCCACACCATCGTCATCGGTATCTTTGCTTTCAGTGGCATCACCTGGGAAGGCATCGCTGTTATCACCAACACCATCTTTGTCAGTATCTACACTTTCCGTGGCATCGTCTGGGAAGACATCGCCGTTATCACCGACACCATCTTTGTCAGAATCTATATTTTCAGTGGCATCGTCAGGGAAAACGTCACTGTTATCACCGGCACCATCTTTGTCAGAATCTATACTTTCTGTGGCATCATCTGGGAAAACATCACTGTTATCACCAACACCATCGGCGTCAGTATCTAGACTTTCTGTTGCATCCTCAGGGAAAACATCACTGTTATCACCGACACCATCTTTGTCAGAATCTAGACTTTCAGTGGCATCATCTGGGAAAACGTCACTGTTGTCACCAACACCATCCCCATCGCTATCTGTACTTTCAGAGGCATCATCTGGGAAAACGTCACTGTTGTCACCAACACCATCTTCATCAGTATCAACTGACTCTGTAGGGTCGAGTGGAAATTTATCATTAGCATCGACCACTGAATCCCCATCGCTGTCTATATGTTCATCAGTGACAGTAAATTCATTCAGCGCCTCTTTTTGACTCAGAATGGCAACACCTAAACATTGGTTGTTATCATCAGTCAACGCTACTCGACGTAATCCGTACCAGTAATCAGCATTGAATGTTTCTCCCATTGCTAAGGTGTCATATAAGTAATCACTGAGGATCTCACCGGTATTATTATCTACACGATATATTTTAATATTTTCTGCGGTGGTATTTGTCACACTAAAAGTATAAGAAACATCATCAATCAAGTGTTTTTGAACCAAGTCACAACTTCCAATGGTGTTACTTTCAGGCAATACTTCAGCTGATACTGCATTAGCAGTTACGGTTTCATCAATAACAAAGTCAGCGGTTGCTTGGTCTAATACGGCCACCGCCAAACAATTTAAGCTTGCATCTGCAAGCATGACACGGCGATTTCCATACCAAAAATCTGCGGTATAACTTTCGCCATAAGCAAGTGTGCCATAAAGATTACTATAGATTGGCTCTCCTGTTTTATCATCAACCCGAAAAACATGTACCGGATAATTTGTGGTATTAGTTACAGAAAATTGATGTGCTTGTGTTGATGGTATATGTGCTTGCATTAACTGACAGCTGCCCAGTGTATTCACTTCCGGGATTTCTTCAACCACGATATTTTCAACATCATGTTCTTCGATAGTGAAAGTGTTAACTGATTGAGTTAATACTGCGACAGCAACACAATTTCGATTACTGTCGGTCAACATCATTCTGTCTGTTTGAGTCCAATAGGAGGCGGTATAGCTTTCACCCAGCGCTAAAGTTTTATAATTGGTATTACTAGCCTTTCCTGTTGTGCTTGTTATCCAAAACAGAGAGATAGGGACGGCGGTATTATTTGTCACTGTCAATGAGTCTGCACTTGGCGCATCATATTTTCTAGCATATTGCTGTGTTAAGTCACACGTACCTAAGACATTATCACTTGGAATGTTTGCAATAACAGGTGCTATTGCAGTAGAATTTGCTAAGACAAAATCTTTAAACCCTGATTCACTGCTATCACTAACGGCTCTTAAGGTAGCAGTAAAAGCGTTATTATCGCCAAGCTTTAAGCTATCTGCTAACGATTGAAAATCATCTGGATGCTGCTCTGCTAAATACCTAATAGCAAAGTATGCCCATTGATAAAGCTCTTCATATTCATAAGACATAAAGAGCACATTATAAAGTGGTGGGATAAGCAAACCATCAATTTCGGCTAAAGTGCGTTCATGTTCTTGACCATGAGCGAGATATTCAGCTAAACCTTCAGACCAAGCAACAACATAGTCATAATTTCCATATGCCCCTGCCTTGATATATCGACCATCTAAATAATGAGTGAATTCATGTTCTAAATTATAAATTTCATCAGTAGCCTCACATGAATTTCCCACCCAGTCATCAGGGCATTGCATAGCAATAAAGCGCGCTTGATTACCATCAACACTAGGAGTGCCTTCTAAATACATGCCACCGTTGTCGGTACTTATGCCAAAAAATTCACCAGCATACTTTTCATATTCTGCAGGACTGGCAAAAGCAACAACCTCAAGGTGGTTATTGATATCCCCTGGAAGTGCGGAGCTTTGGGTAGAAAACACACTATGGAAGTTAGTTTCTAGCGCTGCCATTTTCTCACAAGAACGGACTAAGGTTTCATTCGAAATGCTGTCTTGAGCACGAATGGTTAGGTTTGCAGAACAATCATAACTGACGGTAAGAATTTCTTCTTGTTTTGGCCTTACCCAGCAAAAACCATCATCAACTGAACATTCTCGCCCTGCGGGGTCGATGAAGTCTTTTGTTATTATTTTTTCAAAATATTCTTTTTCAACTTCAAGAATTAACGATTCATGCATTTCTATAAAAACTTCATCGATACGCATTTTCACATCATCGTTGCCAACTTGATAAATTTCAGCCAATAATCGATAAGGATAATAAGTAAACCACATGAGGTCATAATCACTTGTCCAGCGGCGATCGAGTGATGTTTCACCCAATAATACAAATGACCTCAGTACCGACAACACCTCAAGCATTTGATCATTAAAAGCATTAACAAATCCGTTCGCGCCAGAGCTAAATGGTTTTTGCATGGCCTTCATCACTTCAGTCAGGCTATCAACAGCACCATCAATATTAAAAGGCTTCGTTTGTAATGAATAAAATTGAATAATCGCGAGGAGATGTGGTAAATGTTGCGAGTAGTAACTTGCCAAAACTCCACGTTCAAAAATATATAAAGCTTCATAATACAGTTGTTGAATTTGGCTTGCTGATGCACCTGTTTTGACAAAGTCTGTCATGTTGGCAACGGCTAACAGTGCATTATTTACCGCGAGTGCTTCAGCATCAGTAACATCTATACCATAAAGTTTATATTGTTTAATAAATGGCATCAATTTAGCGAAGTCACTATCACTTATATCATCTTGCTCTGCTAAGAAGTGAATGGCATGGGCAACATCAACTATTGATCCTGCGTTGTTCTCAGCAATAGTTCTCTGTTCACTACTATTTTCAGAAATGATTTGATTGACAACAGCAGTAAACTCACCTTTATTACTTAAAATGGCAGCAGGTACAGTAACACTGACATTTGTATCATAAACAATAAAATCACTCAGATCGGTACGTTCTTCACCACCGCTTACTGTAACGCTTAAGGACATTTCAGTGACATTACCACCCAGGGTAAAATAATAATTACCCACACCCGATACAAAGGAAAGTGACTCTTCATTGCTATTTGCAGTATCTACTTGGTCAATGATTTTATCATTATCCCAAGACTCATCTGAATAAAGCTCAATTGATGCGCCATTAGTATTAGAAAAGCTACCACCCGTGGTGGTAATTGTGACATTACTGTTATTTAAAGGAATATAAAGCCATAGGTAATGACCATAATCTGTTAGGCAGTAACTTTGGTTGGCAGTTAGAATTGATTGACGGTCTAATGTTTTTTCACCGCACATGTCGGCTGCTAAAACAATTTTGCTATGAGTTATAGAGAGCAAGAAGATGAAGCTAATAATAATTCGACTACATTTAGACATAGAGTTGGGCCTTATATTACGAACTCCATCTCATCTGTTAATAAATAGCTGTATACGGGATTCAGTATACAATTTAATCATCTCTTATACAAAATATAACAATCTTTATATAAAATCAACTAAGTACCATACAAACTACTAGTTTTTAGCTAAGCCATAAAAACTACCGCAACCGCATGTACAGGTTTTAAACCTTCATTACCATAACAGTGTGGCAAGTGGCCGTGGAAATAAATCAAATTCCCTGCTTCTACTACGTATTTTTCCCCTTGCACTTCGACAGTGGCATTACCCTCTAAACATAAAAATAGTTCATGACTTCCCTCTGGGTGAGGCACTCCCTTACAGTAACAATTTGGCATCATGCTGATATCATTGATTTGTAAATTTTGTGTACTTATTGGGCTAGTACGTGTACTAGCAAATTTGCCGTCATCTAACTGAATAATGGGCATATCTTTACGAGAGACTTCTGTCACATGGGCTGATTGACGGCTAATTAAATCATCTACCGATACGCCGAGTGCTTGTGCAACTTTTACCACTAGCGTGATACTTGGATTAGATTGTTCACTTTCCATATTGGCAAGGGTCGCCCGTGGAATATCAGCAAGCTCAGCTAATTTTGTTTGGGTAAGCTTGTGTTGAGAACGTAGTCTTTTGATGCCTTCACTTATCGGATTAATCACTTATTATCTCCAAAACAGTTGGTTAGTTGCTCTATCACTATGTGGAAGATTTAATCAATAAAATTCAATTATTTTAGTTGATTACAAGATATCAACATATCCCCACTCAAGATTCCAACATTTAAACATATTGTTAGCTTATTGTCATTTCTATAGGCTTAGCCCTAGACACTGACAATATATCCATTACAATCTAGCCATCTTATCAATTTGATAATTTATCTTATACCAATGACTTACCGCTAAGCCCTTTAACGCTCACTGAGTGGGAAGGTACTTATTGGAATTGGTATTATAATCAAAACGTCCTGGAGAAATAATATGAATGTTGATCAACATATCAAAGTAGCACAATGGCACTTAGAGCAAGCTCGTTTACACAATGTTAGCGATCACACTTGTGGTTGTCCTGCAAACAAGCATGACCAACGTGCTATCGATGCAGTTGAAGCTGGTATCATCATTGAAGAAAAAGCTTGTACTATCGAAGCTAAAGAAGCTCGTGCATAAGCAATAGCTTATTTTGAGTAACAATTTTAAAACCGATAAATTTTATTTTATCGGTTTTTTTATGCCTGATTATTTACCACACGTCACAATATCTTCTTACCAATAATGACTTCACCAATACATTCAAGATAATATACTTAGAGACAAGCCGTTGATTGAATTGCTATACCCCACGATAAGTATAGTGTTATTGTCTCAAGCGATTAACCCCCTTATAAAATTTCACAAGGATTATTATGGCTGGTGCAAGCTTACTTACTCTACTCGATGATATCGCAATGCTACTTGATGATGTTGCTGTACTCTCCAAGGTAGCAGCTAAAAAAACAGCGGGCGTACTCGGAGATGACCTGGCAGTAAATGCCGAGCAGCTTTCAGGTGGCTTAAAAGCCGATAGAGAGCTACCTGTTGTTTGGGCTGTATTTAAAGGCTCCATGCTCAACAAAGCTATTTTAGTTCCCATTGCACTATTGCTAAGTTACTTCTTACCCATTGTCATTATGCCACTGCTCATGCTTGGTGGAGCGTATTTGTGTTATGAGGGTTTTGAGAAGGTCTGGCATAGTTATGCCCACAAAAATAAGCATAAACAAGATCATGAAGAACTTGTCTCTGCCTTGCAGGATGACAATGTTGATATTATGGCTTACGAAAAAGACAAAATAAAAGGTGCTATTCGCACTGACTTCATTCTCTCTGCCGAAATAATTATTATTGCTTTAGGCACAGTCGCTGATAAAACCATTAGCACACAAATATCTGTACTGATCTTTATTGCTATTTTGATGACTATTGGCGTTTATGGTTTAGTCGCCGGTATTGTCAAAATTGATGATGGTGGTTTATTACTTATTAAAGATAAGTCTGCTAGCCTTTGGGGAAAAGTTAAACGAGCACTCGGCTATTTTATGATAGGGTTTGCGCCTAAATTAATGAAATTTTTAGCTATTGCAGGCACAGTAGCTATGTGGCTTGTGGGTGGCTCACTTATTACTCATGGCGTACCCGCTTTTCATCACATTATTGAATCTGCGACACAGGCTGTTGCCACTATCCCGGTATTATCGGGACTTATGGTTGCCATTACCCCCTTGTTAATAGATTTACTTGTTGGCTTTGTTTTGGGTGCACTTTTAGTCTTTATGTCTTTAGCTGTCAGTAGCCTAAAAAAGAAAAAATCAATGGGGTAAGCACTCTGCATTTTAAGTTTAAGTGAGCGTTAACACTAACTTGCCAATATTTTCATTATTGGCCATTTTTTTATGCGCTTGCTCTACTTGTTGCCAAGGATAGACAGTGTCAATAATGGGGGTAATTTGACCATTTTGTAGTTGGGCATAGAAGTCCTTGATAAAACAACTGACCAACTTAGCTTTATAATCATCACTTCGATTTCTTAAGGTTGAAGCAGTAACGGTTAACCTTTTTGCCAATAATTTTGCTACATCCACTTGCGGGCTATAACGTCCGCCCAGCATAGACAAAATAACAATATGACCATCTAATGCGGCAACATTAATATTTTTAGCAACATACTCACCAGCCACGACATCAACAATTATATTAAAACCTGAAGGCACATTCACCTTTGACCAGCTAACAAAATCAGTTTCATGATAATTTAATGCTACATCAGCTCCCAGCACTAAACATGCCTTTGCTTTTTCCTCAGTGCCAACCGTTACTATAACAGTACATTGCTTTGCTTTTGCTAATTGAATGGCTGCACAACCAATACCACTAGCGCCTGCATGGATAAGTACATGGGATTTGGGGCTGAGTGACGCAATGCTGAACAAGCTTTGATAAGCGGTAAGAAATACTTCTGCACAGGCTGCGCCTTGCTCAAAGCTAAAACCTGCTGGCAAAACAAAAAGCTGAGCAGCTTTTACCTTAACAAACTCAGCATAAGCACCACCGGGGACTAAACCAAAAATTTTATCGCCTATTTTCCATGGTTCACCTAAATGATTTACACCAGCAAGGGCTCCACATTGAATTATTTCACCCGACACTTCTAAGCCTAGAATACTCGACTCACCTGCTGGAGCTGGGTACTTTCCGGCTCGTTGAAGTAAGTCTGCACGATTAACGCCAATAGCCTTAACCTTTAACAAACACTCATCGGCCAAGATTTCAGGTCTTGATGTTTCTTTCAGGGTTAAGGTTTGTTGATTATCGACGTTAATATACTGCAAGCACTTTCTACCCTATAGCGTTAAGCGCAACAGACTGAAATTCAACACCCTGCCAAGCTGTTTTGATAAAGTTGCGAATATTTCCGTGATCATTGCCTTCAGGGTTTTGCAAAACATCATCACGATAATAACGGCCAAAACACGCCAACGTCTGTTGCTGCGTAAGCTCGTTTAGCTTGGCAAAATAAAATATCTTGCAAGAGCCCTCATTAGTGCCGGCCTCATTAACGAGCTCGCCATTAGAAAAACATGCTGGTGTATAGCTATAGTTGTCGCTTATCACTTGCATCACTTGTTCAAAGTTCACTTCATCAGCATTTTCACTTAACTGTGTTAATAACTGCGACTTAATCATAACCTGTTGCTCAGTAGTCACTATGCATCACCAGATTTTAGTTTGGCTTTAGCTTCTTCAACTTTTGAGAAGTCTAAACCAAGCTCATTAACCGCTTCTTCAATAAGGCCCGGATCAGCCATCACTAAACTCATTATCTCTTGTAACTTCTCTGGTGGAATTGCTAACTGAGCAATAAAGGCCATTGCCATCATTGGATTTTCTGTTAACGCTTGAAAAAGTTCATTAATTTTTTCTTCACTGATATTTAATTCTTTTAATATTTGGATGATCGGGTTCATTAAATTTTCTCGTTTTATCGTATTTATTAATAATAAAGTTATTTTAACAAATTAAGCGTAACGTTAAAGACTCAAATGACAATAAAGTTAGACTTGTTAACTATATCCCTGACGTTTTTAAACTTTGTCTAAACTACTATCTTGGTAAAATAAAAGTATAATGGTCGACATGTATACTCTTGCATTTATTTCTCAACCTATTTAATACTGTCTCAAACTATGCCGCCAAAATTTACACAACAAATACTTGAACAACCAAAATTAAAATATTTATCAGCCTATTCCGAGCAGATACACCTTCAAGTTACACAAATGCTTGAACAGAATACATTAGAGAAATACCTATTAAGTAAGTATCCAAGTACCCATGAAGTTACGAGTGATAAAGCCTTACGTGCTTATGTAATGACGCTAAAAAATCAATATTTGAGAAAGTCGGCCCCACTAAGTCAAATAAAATTCGATGATAAAATTCATATCATCAATAATGCCCTAGGCCTACATACTTACGTATCTCGTGTGCAAGGTAATAAATTAAAAAGTAAAAATGAGCTGCGAATTGGCAGTTTATTTAAAAAAGCACCTGAAGCATTCTTAGCTATGATAGTGGTTCATGAATTAGCGCATCTAAAAGAAAAAGAACATAACAAAGCTTTCTACAAGCTTTGCCAAAGTATGTTGCCTGATTATCACCAGCTTGAATTAGACTTACGCATCTACCTTACACAAGTTGAGGTGTTCGGCGAGATTTACGGTAAATAACACCTCAAATAATCCACCAAATGAGTACAAGTGACATCATAAGTAAAGGGTAAGCAAAAGCTAATTTTGCCAACTATACTGTCTCTTAACTTACTCTCGCTAGGCGCAGAATTGCGTAGACTTGGCCTATGATGCTAATAAAGCTAATAACCGTTAGTTTATTTACCCTCTCTTTCTGCAGTCTTTCTGAGCAGGTTAAGGTAGATTTACGTCATCGGCCTCCTGAAATGTCGGTAATAAATGAAAACCATTCAGGCCCTATTATTGATATCATTGAGATTTTACTTAAAGAGGCTGACTTAGAGCCGCAATGGTTAAATGTTCCTTGGGCAAGAACCTTACTTAGGGCTAAATTAGGTCAGGTTGATATCATTCCTCGTCACTCTATGACACCCGAGAGAGAAAAATATCTGTTGCCTATGCTTATAGGGTATGAACAACGAACTATTCATTACTTGTTATCCCCAAACATAAAAAACATTGATGAATACCAGTCACCCAAACAATTTGGCAGCTTAATATTTGGATTATTAAGAGGTTCGTATTATGGCCCTTATGTTAAGAGTATAGATAGCAACATAAGCACTGTTTTCACCAATGATATCAACCAACTCATGTCACTATTACTTACCGGTCGAATTGATATCATGCCCATTCAAAATCTAAAGTGGGCAGAAGCCGCCTATCAGAAAGTAAAAGATAAACATCCAGGTAAACATTATCAAACCACATCCTTTCAAGAATCATTTGTCAGTGGAAAGTATTTTAGTATTCCCAAAACATCACCATTAGCCGTTTACTTTCATCAACTTAACTGTAAATTATTTAAGCTGCGTAATGCTGGCACCATAGATAAACTTTACCAAGAGTATTTAATACCCACTTATATTCAAATATTTGATAATAATGAAAGCCAACAACAACTAGATTCCTGTTTGCAATATCAAGCAAAACTTGAGAATTCTTTGGGTCGTTGAACAGAATACACTTTATTATTCTTATTCAGCTAAAGTTCTCTATGGTTAAAATATATACATCAAACATCATTCCCGCCATGATATTTCTAATAGCAAAGTGCAACATTCCCAAGGAATATCAAAATGAATAACAATAAAAGCCATGACATCTCAGAGCAACAACCCGCAGTAGAAGCAATTCAATTAAAGAAAAAGGGGCATGTGAAAACCAATGAAGACTTGAGTTCATCAAATAAGGAGACATCGAAAAAACAAGTTGAATTAGATAACCCTAACTTTGTACTGGGTTATAATTAATTAACCACACGTTGAAGCACCCGTTCATAGCGCTATTTCAACAAATAATGACGCTCAGGTCGACCAACTGTGCCATATTCAATATCAGCAGTAATTTCATTGCTGCTCAGTAGGTACTCTAAATAACGCCTTGCCGTTGTTCGACTAGTACCAATACATTCAGACATCGAATCTGCAGTGTAGGCTGTGCCAACATTATCGCTCAATACCTTGCGAATTTTATCTAAGGTTAAAGAATCAATGCCTTTAGGCAGTACAGGGGTTTCATTGATAATGGTATCAACTTTTGCATCGCCCTTTAGCGTACTTTTATGGTGAAATAGCGCATCAAGATCATCTTGCTCAAAAGATTTTTGCTCACCTAATCGTTGTCGGTATTGTAAAAAACGGGCAAGTGTTAACTTTAAGCGAGAGAAAGCCAATGGCTTTAAAATATAGTCAAAAGCGCCATAAGACATCGCCTCTTGGATAATTTCACTATCTTTAGCTGCGGTTAACATCACAATACTGATATCAACCGCATTTAAGTCCTGTCTAACGTATCGTAAAACATCTAAACCACTGCTTTCTACTAAGCTGACATCAAGAAAAATAAGTTCCGGTTTAAAACAATCAAGTAGGTCAATTGCTTCAGTAGTGTTTTGAGCAATACCAACCACTTCGAAACCATCTTCATTATTAATCGTTTTAGAGAGTATGTTTGCAATACGGCTATCATCTTCAACAATTACTACATTATTTATATTCGCTGTTTCCATCATTTCATCCACGCTATTTTATTTGTCTTACTCAACGTTGTGAGCTTATGGGCTTATTTAGGTATATAGACAGTCATAATGGTGCCGAATTTTTTGCCACGTGTTATCGATAAAGTGCCCGTGACTTGATCTAAACAATTTTTCACTAAAAACATACCAATACCATGACCCATGGCACTTTTAGTCGTTTTACCAAAAGTAAATATTTCTTTAATAGCACTATCACTCATGCCTATGCCCGAGTCTTCTATTTCAAAAATAATATCTTCACCAATATCAGTAATAGACAAGTGTACCCTTGCAGGTTGCTCTTTATTGAGGCTAACGGCATCAAATGCATTTTCAAGTATATTGCCTATAATGGTAACTAACTTTGAGCTAGGTACCTTGCTAGGTATCTTGCTCAGGGTACTATCTTCATCAATAATAAGTTCTATATTGCGCTCTTTCGCAACATCATATTTTCCCAAAATAAGTCCTGCGATGATGGGATCATTAATAGTGCGCATTAAAAAAGCAATAAGTTCTTGGTAACCACTATTTTCTGTGGTGATCAACTCGAGGGCTTCATCATAAGAGCCTATTTGAATTAAGCCGCCAATTGTATTGAGTTTATTAGAGTACTCATGGGTTTGTACTCTTAACATGGTAGAAAATTGTTTTACTTGCGAGAGTTTTTCACTCAATTCAACGATGTCATCTTTACGGCGAAATGAGACCACCACACCACGTTGTTTGTCGGCAATAATTAATGGCGTTTTGGTTAATATCAGCGTGCCTGCCTCAACATCTACCTCAACATCTCGCCAAGTTCGACTCGAATCACTGGCGAAGATAAACTGATAGTCTGGTAACAGCTCACTCACCACTGAGCCTAATAAATCTTGCTCTTTAACATTTACTAAAATATCTAGCGCCACTTGGTTACAGCTGGTAATAACCCCCTTCTCATCAATAACAACGACACCTTCAAGGATTGATTCTAAAACTGCTTTACGTTCACTGTAAACACGTGATATTTCTTCAGGCTCAAGACCAAATATTTCATCTCGATAACGCTTAGCAATATATAAGGCTAACCCACACCCAGCCAATAACGTTATGCCAAACACCCAGGCAAAGGTATCACGATAATTACTGATACTTTGCATCATGCCATGTTCTAAATATCCAACAGAAATCAAACCTATAATTCGATCATCTTTTGACAATATGGGAGTTTTACCGCGAATAGATAGCCCTAGTGAGCCCTGCGCTTTAGATATATAAGATTCCCCAAAACGAAGTGCTCTAATACTGTCACCACCGATCATGGCTTTATTTATTTTTGCTGGGTTGGGGTGAGAGTAACGAATACCCTTGTCGTCTCCAACCACAATAAAAGAAGCTGAAATGGCCTGACGTATAGGCTCAACATAGGACTGGATGGGCTGACTTTTTTTAGCAAGTAAGGACTGTACTATGATAGGATTTTTAGCTAAGGATTGCGCTACTGCTAACGCCTTCTCACCTAGCTGCTGCTCAAACTCTTGCGCTAAATACGAAACACTGAACATACCTAAAAATACGGTTTGCAACATAACAAGTAATACCGACACTACCGCCAGCTTGTTATGCAGTCCAAGGCCTTTAAATTTATTAGCTATTTTCATAAATGAAACTTATTTAGTTTGCGCATAAAATGTTATTTCTCTTTTTAATTTAGTAAAAACAAATAAGCTAAGCAATACTACCTTGCTTAGCTTATTAAATTTGTCAAAAAATCATATGATTAATTACCTAAATCTCTGCCACTTTTTCAGATGACCCCGTACTCGAATCACTACCTTTTCTTAACGAAGTGATAATTGGCATTAATAATACCAAGACGGTGACGGTTAATATGCCCAAGGTAATTGGCCTATCCCATAAAAATGAAATTGAACCATCATATAAGGTTAACGAACGACGCAAGTTTTGCTCCAACATGCCACCTAAAATAAAACCAAGTATTAAGGGTGACATACTAAAATCAAGTAACCTCAAGCCAATCGCTATCACAGCAAAACCTGCCATCATATAGATATCAAAAGCATTGAACGAGACTAAATAAACACCAATCAATGAAAAGAACAAGATAAGCACGGTTAACAATTGTTTAGGTAACGTCAACGCTTTGGCAATATAAGGAATTAAAGGCAAGTTGATAAGCAGTAGGACAATGTTGCCTATATACATAGAAACAATAACTGACCAAAAAACTTCTGGGTTATCAATAAATAAACGCGGACCAGGCTGGATACCATAAGCCATTAACGCGCCTAACATAACTGCCGTAGTACCAGAGCCAGGAATACCCAAAGTAAGTAAGGGTACAAATGAGCCACTACAAGCCGCATTATTTGCCGTTTCAGGGGCAGCTAAGCCACGTAAGCTACCTTTACCAAATTTCAGCTTTTCTTTGGCTGACGATAAGTTTCGCTCCATACCATATGCCAAAAAGGAAGCAATAGTTGCACCAGCGCCAGGGAGTACACCCACAAAAAATCCGAGCACAGAAGAGCGAGCAACCGTGGGCGCCATTTCTTTAATTTCAGCTTTAGTAATTTTTAAACTACCCACATCCATTGCTTTACTTTCATCGGATTTCTCATCAGAGCTTGCTTCAGGCTGCCCTTCGGTTTGCTCTTTATTTTTGCGGATAATTGAAAGCAATGCTTCTGAAAGTGCAAACATCGACATAGCAATTAATAAGAAACTAATACCATCGAGTAAGTCAATTTGATCAAAGGTAAACCGTGCTACACCTGACGCTTGATCGGTACCCACAGTGGATAACATCAAGCCAAATATCGTCATCATAATCGACTTTAAAAAGCTGCCTTTACTTGAAAAAGCAGCTACAGCCGTTAAGCCCAATAATAATAATGCAAAATAATCAGGTGACTGAAAGCTTAAGGAGATGCTTGATAACATAGGTGCAGCTACAAGCAAAAATACCGCAGCAATAGTACCACCACTAAATGATGCATAAGCAGCAATAGCTAAAGCTTTACCCGCTTCACCTTTACATGCCATCGGATAACCATCAAATGAAGTCGCGACAGTACCTGCGACACCGGGCGCATTAATTAAAATGGATGAGGTTGAGCCTCCAAAAATAGCGCCATAATAAACCCCAGCCATCAAAATCATACCTGATGAAGGGTCAATACCATAGGTAATAGGGATCATCAATGCTATAGCGGTAATTGGGCCTAAGCCTGGCAACATGCCAATAAATGTACCAACAAAACAGCCAAATATAACAAACATAATGTTCTGCATTGACATAGCGGTTTGTAAACCAATAAGTAAACCATCTAACATAATATTATCCCCACAGATCGCCAGTTGTTAAGTAAATACCTAGCAGCTGCGTCATAATTGCCCAAAACACAATAACAACAGGTACAGAAGCAAGGAATAATCTTTTTTTACTTCGCTCGCCAAGAATCAAGTAACCAAAGACAAGGAAAGAAATTGTCGATAAAATAAAACCAAGTTGCTCTAAAGTTGCACCGTAATAGGCCATTAATACAAGCAGGCTAACCACCTTAATCCAGCCCTTTTTATCAAAGTACTGCGGTGTGTTTACTGAATCACTTGTACTTTTCATGTCAGCAATCACCGAAAGAATAATAGCTAAAACAGAGACCGCAATACCTAACGCGGCATATAGGGTGGGCATAGATTGTGATGTAAATACATCATATTCTTCACCTGGGTATAGTGGGATTTGTTGGGCGTAGTAGCCATAACAAACACTAAAAATAAAAAATATTAATGCACCGATAACATTTTTACTGATTTTCATATTTCACCTCAATCTGCATGAGTTGATTAAAGGGAGAATTAACCTACTCATGCAGTACTACAGACTCACAACGAGACTCGAGAAAAGTTAATTCAAGTAAACGTTACTTCAAAAAACCTAGTTCATGCATAAGTACACCGAGTTCTTTCTCTTGGTTTTCTAAAAATTGATAGAATTTACTATCCGGGTTATATAAGTTAACCCAACCATTACGCTCCTGTATTTTGGTCCACTCAGGCGTTGTTTGTACATCGCCTAATAACTGGGCATAGGCCTTAACTTTTTCGTCAGACATTGTTGGAGCAGCAAAGAAACCACGCCAGTTAGCAAAAACTACGTCATAACCCATTTCAGCTAGTGTTGGCGTGTTAGGCGTAACGGCTAAACGCTCTTTTGACGTTACCGCCAAAATTCGAACATCACCGCTTTTAGCCATGGTTAATGCTTCACCGACACCCGTAGAAAGAATTGCCGTTTCACCAGATAACAAACCAGCCATTGCTTTACCGCCACCATCGTAAGCAACATAAGTAACTCGTCTAAACTTCGCTCTACCAGCTTTCATAGCCATTGCAGCAACGAGATGATCTAAACTGCCACGTGCAGAGCCACCTGAGAACTTCACTTTACGAGGGTTTAGTTTAAAATCTGCTAACACATCACGCCAGTCATGGTACTTTGAGTCTTTACGCACAACAAAAGCGCCAAAATCGGCGATGGTGCCAGCAACTGGTTTTAAATCACGAAATGATTGTGGAAAAACCCCCGTTAAGGAACGTACAACAATAGGCGTAGAGTTAACCATCAAAGTATTTTTTTGCTTAGCTGCCGTTTCAATCATGTAGGCAATCGCTTTACCACCACCGCCACCAGACATATTTTGAAAAGAAGCGTTATCGATTTTTCCTGACTTCATCAAGGCTTCACCCGTACCACGAGCTGTACCATCCCAACCGCCACCTGGTCCACCAGGGATAAGGAAATGTATCTCTTTGGTATCACTTGTCTCGCTTGCGATTGACGAAGTAGAGACGATAGAAAGTAGACCTATAGCCATAGAGGCTAAGGTAAGTTGTTTAATGTTCATAATTAATCCTAAATTTTACTTAAAGCTTAACAAGGGCTAGTTCGACATAGCCCCAATAATGAGGAGAGGCTAAAACAAATATTGCAGTCTAGCGGTGAAGGCTTTACCGTCGGTATGTTCACCAACTAAAGCTGTAGCACCTGGACCATCAACATCTGATAGCAAGTAGTTAGCCATTACTTTGATTTTTTTATTGAGGTAATAAGTTGCACCTAAAGTAACCACTTCGGCCTTAGTACCTTGGCTGTTTGCCGTTGCATCAAATTGGCTCATACGGGCATAAATTTCCCAAGCACCATTATCTGAAATAGGAGTGGGTGAATTAAAGACACCGCGCTTTTTGTAAACTCGACTTTCACCCGTTAAGAAGTAACTTGCCGTAACGTAATAACCTTCATGAGATGCGTCATTAATACTTTCTTGGGCATCAATATCACGAACTGCATATTCGCCTTGTAGAGATAATGGACCATAAACGCCGGCAAACTCTAGACCATATTGAGTCATATTGTCGACAGCAAACACATCGCCACCTGCAGCGTAATTCACAATACGAACATTGGTATTGCGCACTTCACCGCGGGCTGTTCTTGGTTTTAAAATATCACCACCCATATCGCGCTCAGTTGCCCAAGCACCAAAATGAAGTGTTCTACCTTTGGTATGAACAGGTGACCAGGTTAAACGCCCCGTAACAGAATGGTTAACATCACCATTTGAATCCTTGCCTATGGTGCCAAAGCTACCACTTTTATAAGCCCCAACTGCGTAGCGAAGGCCAGTACTTTTGAAGTACTGATAGGCAGATGCGCCATATTTGAAATAGGGAGACATTGCATTTGATAACATTGGGCGTGAAATGGCGGTAATGTGTTTACTACTGGTTAGAGACTCTAAACTAATATCTTCTCGTATTTTACCCATCTTTATTGTTGGGCCGCCTTTAAAGCCTTTATAGCGAAGACGAGCCATAGTGATTTCACCACGGTTTTCAGCAAAATCAAGCAGTAATTTATAATCCCAATTGTCAGCATGACCTGCAATATACGTTCTAACTCGACGTGGGAACAAGTCTGTAGCTGTTTGACCATCAAGCCCAGCAAGTTTTGCACTCGAATTGTAAGCACCATCGAAACGGTTATAATCTAGTTGAAATCGGCCGCCAATTTCAAACGACTTGGAGCCGTCACTAGTTTCAATTTCAAGTCCCCCACCATCGGTGTTAATAACAAGTTCTTGCTCACTTTTCTTTGCCGGCTCTTGTTCCATTCTCTCAACAGCTTTGGTGAGTTTTTCTACTTGCTGCTGAAGCTTTTTCACTTCATCTGTTTCAGTAGCCTGTGCAGCCATAGGCAATCCCAAGGCTAATGCTAAGGCTAAACTGACATGACAAAGTCGGTATTTTGAACTGGAATGCTTATTTATTTGTTGGTGTTTATCTCTCATGTGCTGAAATCCTTCTAACTTGTTGTAATATATTTTTATAAAGATTTTTTGATACCAATGGTGAATTTATATTCACTTAAACCAGAGTTGTGCTCAGGTATTGGACCCCTATAGTTGAGTTTTGGGGCATAGAAAGTAAACAATGAACAACTAAATAACTTTAAGAGCATAAAAACAATTAAACACATAAAGTTCACAGATAATTACAAATGTGCTTGATTTGATAAATAATCATCAAATATTAGTTACTTAAACAGTATAGGAGAGAATTTTTAAAGTTAAGCGATTGCCAAGTTGTTTCAATGTAGATTTTAAAAATCTTAACAATTTACCTCGACAGCTAAATTAATTGCCTTACAATAAACCCACTTTCGCATAGCAAAATGATCATAATGTCTGAAACTAAAATCAAGTTTGAGCTCGAGAAGCAAAATAAAAATAGTGTCCGCTACAAAGAAATCCCTAAAGATGGCATGCCGCCAATATTAGGCTCTATCTATGTACAGAAGTGGTATGCCGGTAATAGTAAACATATTGAAGTGACTATCAATAAAGTTGAGTAAATAGAGCGGATTAGCTAACAATAAAACGCTATATCAGCACTATTTCAAATTGAAGACCCAAAAAAACCAGAATACCTGTTCAAAGGTCATTCTGGTTTTTTTGTATAAGCTGCTAGCAATACTAACGCTTTAGATTTTTAAATTATGCTTGATATAACATAGCTAGAAAATCTTTAGACTCATTTACTTTGGAAAACTTAAACAATTGTGAGCCCGCTTGATCTTTAACAACAACATTCAACTTGTTGATTGAAATAGACTTTACTGGTGCTTCAATAGCAAAAATCTTACCTTGATAAGTATAAGACATAATATAACTCCTTTAATTGCGTAACAACGCAATATTAAAAAGCTCGATTACTGTACAGTGTAAAATAACAAATGATACGATGAATAGTCCGATAATGAACCGGAATTTCATACAGCAAAAAGCTTTAATATAATAACTTTATAAAAGGTGATGGCTGACTGTGAAAGGGAAAGCAAAACACGAAAAATTACTGGGGATTAACGTTGTTTGGCAGAGGAATGCTAAACAACGCCGCTAATTTATAATACTTAGTTGAAAAAGTAAACACTTTTTTTGACTTTTGTGTCAATTAAACATTTTCAACAGCAACAATATTAGATGACAGCCCTTAGCGGCTTCACTAAACAGCTAACCATGTACCTTCATTTTATTGACAAAATATCGCACTCAACATTATCCAGAATTTTTTCAACAAGGTTACCAATGAACTTGCCATTATTGCCCATGCCCATCACTAACAAGTCTACATGATTGGCTTTAACTAATTCAGGCAATTCAAACTCCGCAGAGCCAGCAACTAAGTGTGTTGATTTTTCATCAAAATCATAGTCACTTAATAAGTTTTCAAAGCAGACTTGATGGTGATGTTTAATCGCCTCACTATAGTCATTAAAGTCACCATTGATTAACGTATGGTCCATTCCTACAGAGCTCATCCCCTGCCATAACTCGATACCTATGGGTTGATAACAATGACAAACATGGGCATTACTATCAAATAACTCAGCTATAGTCATAGCAGCAGATAAAATTTTAGTATCTAATTTTTCCGGTTTATTATGATTTTTTTCTGGGTCAACTGCTGCCATCACTCGGTCATATGAAGAGTCATTTAAGCTTTTAGTTAACAATAAAGGTACTGGACAATGTTCAAGTAACTGCCAATCACTGGGGGTGAAAAATATTTTTTTGATGGTCGAGTATTGCTTAGTTGATTTAATAACAAGAGACACATCATTACTCGCTACTTTGGCCACCACAGCACTACAAAAATCAGGATGCCAAATAACATCAAGTTTTGCCTGTATGCCCTGCATCTCTACTTCAGTTAAATACGTTTCTACCCAGCGTAACTTCGAGCTTACATACTCTTTTTGTAGGCCAGCTATCTGCTCTTGATTAAAGTTCCAATGACTAACAAAGTCACTACTAAACGCCACGACAAACAGCTCTAAGGTGGCTGATGTTTTTTTTGCTATTTTTATCGCTTGAACTAGTGCTGCTTGATGATCACTTGCTGGATCCATAACAACCAAAATATGATTAATCGCTTTCATCATTACCTCCAAAACTACACGTTACTTAATAGTAAACAGCCCCTACTTAAAAATTAGTTGAGTAAGGCTTTATTAGCAAAGTATATAAAGTTAATTTGATGACTACTTGATCTAAACCGTGCTTTGTTTCAACTACAAAACTTAGGGGTAAATAATATCTGGATAGCGATAGTGTGATTCATAGTAGTAATGCATTTAGTACCATTAACACTATCGCTGAACAGCTTAAGTAGAATTAATCTTGTGAAATATTCTGCGTAAAGCAAAGGAATCGATACCTTCTAATAGCTAACATGGCCGAGAATATTAACAACCAAACCATGGTTCCAGCTGTTTTATCACCGAGAGAAACTGTCACCTCATTGGAGTTATCGATGACAAACAAAGTAGTTTCACTGATTGTAGTTGACTGGCCATCACTTACCGTTACTTGCAGTGTCACTACCGCATCAGCTGCTACTTCAGGTAATGTAATATATACCTGTGAGGCGGTTACATCGTCGAAGCTAATTTCTGGACCAGAAACTTGCTGCCATTCATAGCTTAGTGACCCACTATCTGCATCACTAGCTTGTGCTGTCAAAATAATAATGGAGCCTTCAGCATTGTTTTGCAGATGTTCTGCGATAGTGACAATTGGTACCATATTTTCAGGCTCAGGTTGATCGTCTGGCACTGCTTTATTTTCAATAACAATAGCACCAGGATCTTCTACTGAGCCATTTATAATACCATCTGCATCATTAGGACCGCCATCTTCAATAACAAGTTGAAAACAGTTATGCCCTGCGGCTAACCCTTGACTGTAACTACTGTCATTAGCATCTGGACAATGCCCATTCAAGTCAGTCATCGCTGAACTCAAGGAATTCTTTGCATCTTCAACAAAAGTGTACCAACCACTTACCAGTTGATATTTACGGAAAATAGCATTTTCTGGCAAGATTTCGCCTTCAGCCAATGGTATAACGATCGACACAGAATCACCTGCCAGCAATAAATCAGTAACGACAAAGTTATATATTGGGCTAAAAAGCTCAAAGTCTGCATCTGTGGTATCCGCAGCATCTTCACCAACGACTTCGGTTAACTGTGCCAGCGTTAAGCTGGCATTTTCGGCAGAAGCCCCCTGAGATACTTGCGCTAAGGTACCCAGCTTTAATGATAATCCAGTACTGGTTTGTATTGGTTTGGTATTTTCACTACTTGGTAACTGTGTGGTGTTAGGGTTAGCATCTAAATAATCTACAATGCCATCACTATCACTATCACGGTAACCTTCTGAGCTATCAACAATGCCATCTCCATCACTATCAAGCCCTGAGCTAAGTACGGTAAGGGTTTCAATTAAAATCCTCAAACCTCCTGTTGCACTAAAGCCTTCTATCGTATTATTTTCTATAGCAACAACAGAGAATGATACTTGCCCATCAGCGAGAAGCTCAGGGGTAAACTCGAACGTAAATGCATTATCATCACGACTTACATCAAAAATACTCTCATTGGTGTTCACCCACGTAATATCATGATTATCCAGTGTATTAACATCACTGATAAGTGCGGTTATTGTCACCAAACCAAGTGCGGGGTCAATAACACTAGTTTGGGTGTTATCTTGACTCAATAATAAGGTAACACTTGGGGCAATATTACCTTCAGTAACGGTTAATAACATTTGCTCAGTACCTTCAACAAAGGCATGAGATACGCTGACAACTTTCACGATTAGTTGGTCACTCGTGAGTGCATCACTCGCCATTGTTATCGGAATATAACCAGTATTATCACGGTCAATGTGGCTCGCCCCTTCGGTAACCAATGCATCATTAAGCAAAACTTGGTATTCAATGACAACGGGATAACTTGGCGCCATACCGCTTAAGGAGACAGGCAATTGGTAACTACCTGCGGCCTCTACAAAAAATTCATTGGCCAGGTTAAGCTTGGGTAAAATATTAACCTCAAGGGTAGTAAAAGCTTGGTTACCCGAGGTATCGGTAGCACTGACTGTTACCCGATGTTGACCTGAGACAAATTGACTTTCACCATCAACCACAGCATTAATTTCACCGTCAACAGCATCTTGCGCTACCACGATAACTTGGGCACTAATATCGGTACGTAAACCTGCCGAATTAATTTCAATAGCGGCAATGTCAATGAAGACTGGGGCAGTTAAATCTCCAACTTTGTCGTTTAGAGGCTCTCCATCAAGTTCATCAATAATGTTATCGTTGTCATCATCAGTGTCGGTATTATTACCATCTCCGTCTCCATCAGTATCAACTGATTCTGTTGAATCTAAAGGGAACGCATCTTCGTCATCATTAACACCATCATTATCATCATCAATATCTTTGTTGTTACCGGTACCATCACCGTCAGTATCTAGGGATTCGGAGCTGTCAAATGGAAAAGCATCGTCTTGATCTAATACACCATCATTATCATCATCCGTATCATTAACATCTTCATTCCCATCTCCATCAGTATCAACTAATGGGTTAATAACAATATCAATACTATCGCTATCAAACGCACCCGCTATATCTTTAATAGTGTATTGAAAGGTTAAAGTTACTGTTTGCTCAATATCAGGGGCGATAAAACTCACGGTTGATGAGGTAACATTGGTGATATCAACGACTGGAGTGCCACTTATTTGGGTCCATTGTCTGTTAACAACAGCACTGATGCCTGTTGAACTAACGGGATCGCTAGATTGTGCCCCATTGAGAAATACCGTACTAAACTCATCAACTATTTGATCAATTCCTGCATTTGCTATTGGTTTAGGATCTTGAGGATTCGTTCCTAAATCATACTCTTCTAAATTTGTCAGACCATCACCGTCAGGGTCCTCAGCACTATCATCAACAAGCGGATCTAAACCATGATTACTCTCATAATTATCAGGCATGCCATCACTGTCGCTATCACCTTCCACACAAATAAAGTTAAGACGCCAAAGGTTTAATCGACCAACATTTTCTGTTGCTAAATCCGTTACGGTTAAATGCCAGTCTCCTGTCATAGCTTGCATTTTAAAGTCCGCTAAATCACCTATTGGTGATAAATCAACACCATAAGTTCCCGATAAGCCGCTAGTCGTTCCTGACGTTTTTAATTGAACTTGAGTGCCACTTGGACTGGTTAGACTGAATGCAAGATCGGCTGCATTACTGTGTTCTACATCTAACTCAACTTTAAGTGCGTCAATTAAACCGCAACTTTCTGGAATACTTATTGTGCTGGTTAGATTACCATTGCCTAAATCAAGACTCGCATCAGGAATATTGCCAAACACTGTTTTTATTGTGCTTACATCTGGGAAATAGTTGATGTCGTAAAATAATTTATATGAACCTATAGTAGGTGAATTAGCACCTCGAAATACCTCCATGATATATTGGCCTGATGTGATTGGTGAGTCTAATGAAGGGTACCAACCTTCAAGGCTGGTTGAATCAGAGTTTACGGAAGTATCTTGCTCATCAAAAACTTGCAATCGAGCAGATAAACCATCATCACTTAATAGCGTCATTTGTAAATGCGCAGTACTTGTACCAAAATCAGGCACTTCAAAAACAAAATTATCGATATCGGTATTTGTCGATAACTCACCAAAAACTATCTGTGCGGGTAATAGACTCTTGTCATTAATCATACCTGAGTTAAGCATATCTCTGGCATCGTTATTTTCTAGTTCGTTGTAATGTTCAACTTCGCCCAGGGTTTTTACCGTCAAACCATACAAGTCATTAATTAAAAACGGGGCGTCATTTGCACTGTCTTTATCCTCATCGATAACAATGAGGTACTGACCAATAGCTAGATTGGATGTGATCACACGAGGACAGAAGTTATGTGTACTACGATCATTATTAGCGCTCACTATATTATTGTTTGAATCAAATATAGTTAATACAATATCCAAATCATTATTTTTACACCTTCCATCATAAAGGTCAGTTATTTCGGCAACTAATCTTTGGTTCTCCTCATCTACAGTTATCAATATAGTATCAACATCATCAGGACCTAAATGACCAACCCAGTTATCTTGATAAAATTCAGGCTCTACGTCTTGGTAACCACCATCATTACCACTCCCAGAAGTACCTTCACTTTCTAAACTTATATAGGGATATAGTTGTTGTACATTGAGTTGGTAGTCACCTAAACTTGGTGGTGAACCGTCTCCTGCGGACACTTTAACTGCATATTTTCCTACTGAGAATTCAGCAGTTACTTCAGAACATTGGCTAGCATTAAAGTCGTTATTTTCTGCAACTTTTGTGAGTGTACTGTCGTATATTGCCAATAACGTATTGCCGCCACCGTCAGCCTCACACCCTGAGGTAGTAAAGACATAATGACTTGGCTCAGTAATGTCTAAAAGATACCAGTCTTCATCTCCTAGCCCATGAAGCGCCCCACTCACACGAGAAAGTTTATCTAAGCTAGCCTGTCCACTCATTATTGAAGAACAAACGTCATTATTCCCTTCAACTTCAGTAAATCTGTTATCAGATGGTTGAAGTGTTAAACGTGATAAATCATCACAAGCAAAAGTTGTTGAACTAAAGCTTTGCACAACACCACCAATGCTTATTAACGTATCAACTTGCTCACTATAAGAATCGCCTGAGCTTTGTCTAATTTCAATATTTTGTTCGTTGCTAATAAAGCCATCTTGTGTTTGAAAGCCACCAGCGCCATTAATTTGATAACTACCATTAGTAACAATCACTTTCGCTGGCACGCTAATCCCTTTAATTTTTATCACGTCACTGGTAATGGTTTGCTGTAAATCAACATCAGCTTGTGTTGTAAAGCTAAAGGCATCCGGTGTGGCATCTCCAGTGGTTGAGCTAAAAGTATCTGATACATCGCCAATGGTAAGTATTGTAGTTACAGGGGTTGAATCAGTGTTTGACGCAAAATGACGCACCTCAACATCATCAAAAGGGTAAACCATCACAGTTTCTGTTGAATAAACAGGGTTACCGTTAAGTGAATATTCACCACCGGTAATTGTCATAGGTGTTACGGAAATGAAACCAGAGATCATGACGTTGTAAGATTGTTGTATAGTGCCTAACTCAACATTAGTGCTACCAGGTCCTAAATCAAAAGCGTCTGTTGGGGTATTAGTATTATCAAGTGGATAGGCATCAGCATCATCGTCGATAAGGTCGTCATCATCATCGGTATCGGCATTATTACCTATACCATCGCCATCAGTATCCACGGCTTCATTGACGTCTAATGGAAACACATCTGTAACATCTAAGAAGCCATCATTGTCATCATCAGTATCTGTAAAATCAGAGATGAAGTCACCGTCGGTATCAACGGGTCTACTCAAGCTATCTAAAGGGTTAGACTGACCACCATTAGCAAGTTCATCACTATCTAAATAACCATCACCATCATCATCACTATCCATTAAATCAGATAAGCCATCTCCGTCAGTGTCAGTTGGTGTACTTAAAGCGTCAAGCGGATCAGTGCCATTGTTAACTTCATCTACATCCGAGTAACCATCACCGTCATCATCAGTATCAGCATTATCGCCAATATTATCATTATCAGTATCAAGTGTTTCATTAGGATCAAACGGCATGGCATCTATATCATCAATCACACCATCATTATCATCATCAAGGTCAAGTGAGTTTATTATGCCATCGCCATCATTATCATTTCCAGAAAACCCACTAATATCAACAACCTGAACACCATCATTGCCTGTTGCCATATATACTAGTGAATGATCTTTATTGATAACAAAATCTTGTATTGATTTACCAGTGAGCAGAAATGATTCGTGCGTTGCTAAGTCAACAAAGTGTAAACCTTCTGAGCTGCCGACCAATGCATAACTTTCATCTCGGCTAAGGGAAATGGTAGTTAAGCTGCCACTTAATGAAATAGTTGAAACTGCGTTACCATTAGCTAAATCGACAATTTTCAAGTCTTCGCCCGAAACACCTGCATATAAAATTGAGTCATTTTGAGAAAGGGTCAGCTTATTGGGATACCTTACATTGCTTATAATACTAGAAGAGTTATCAGTAAGATCGACGACTTGAACATCATTACCGTAATCTACATAGGCCTTTGTACTATCACTATTGAGAATAACACCCTGTGCTTTTTGCCCTGTAAGTACCTTAACAATTGAATCATCTGTAGGGTTATAGATTTTATAGCCCTTATTTTCATGAGCAATATGAAATCGACCATCTAACGCAACAGCAAGCCCTTGTACATTATATTGCGCATCTTCAACTAAATCGTATTGAGCATAAACAAGATTATCGCTGGCAAAGTCATATTCAAAAATACTGTCCTCTAAGGTATATAAAAGCCCCGTTTTGTCTTTATTATGGCTAATAACATAACTATTCCCGCCTATAGGTTTAGAAGTTAAACTACCGTCAAGGGTTGAAAAAACATCAATATTACCATTGTTTGACGTCGCATAAAGTTTGCTTTCATCAGCTGACAAGAGAATATCGTCTAAATAGCCACTACCACTATAGTGACTAACAGCTATAACTGGGGATTGGTGTAGGTAATCAACAATGGTGATATTGCTTTCATCTAAATCGGTAAGGTAAAGGAGTCCATTATGATAAAATGCTTTTTTTGCATAAGAGTCAATGTACGTATCTGAGTCGACTAAGTAATGGTCAGCTTCGGTTAACAGCTGTGTAGTTTCTTGTGTGGCAATATCAAAAGCATAAACCCCAGCACGCTCTGAATCACTAGAATTATAATCAGATAAAATTAATGACTTTTTATCTGCGGTTAAGGTAATTGAAGAGACATTTTCAGGGCTATTAGGGTAACTAAGCGTTTTACTTTCAATATCAAAAAAGGCAATACCTGCCTCATTATTGGCAATATACAGTGTTTTTTCATCGGCTGACAATAAGATATTTTTGGGTTGTGCGGTCAATGCAACACTTTGAAAAATTTGATTATTAAGATCATATATCGCTAAGTTCGCTGCCGAATAGTCAATAGCATAAATGATACTATCATCGCTGGTTAATACCAGTTCATCTGCGTAATTTAGGTGTTCTGTAGCAAAATAGCTGGTAACTTCTGTTGCCAAATCAACCACCGCTAGCCCTGACTCAGTAGCAAGGTAAGCTTTAGTTTCATCACTGTTTAGCAACATTTTATTTGGGTCAACAGAAACAAGATCCCCATCATCAAGTGCTTGTAATGTAATACTACGACTTAAGGTACCTGTTGCGATATCAATGATTGAAAGAGAGGGATAACGGTTGCCATCCAATACATAAAGTTTGGCTTCATCATGTGAGGGGTGCACGCCATAAAATGAATTAGGCTCGTCTTGATAAATGCTACGTAAAGTATTTGTAGCAGTACTTATATAACCGACACTATCGTCATTGGCATAATATATCCGACTACCGTCTGGCGAAAAAAAGTAATCATAAAGTGAATCACTGCTGAGTTCAGTAATAGCAGAGTATTTTAACAGTTCCGCAACTACGGACTTACCCGACAATAGCGTATTGGTTAAACTGATAAGGTTATTTTGATAAGCTCGAGATAAGTCTTTATTATGATCACTGGCGATAAAAGAAAAAGTATCATTTTGACTAATAGCGGCATCTCCAGAGATATCATTAAGCACGATACTTTTAATAGCCTCGTTAATATGACTCGTTAAATTTTGATAATCATCGGTGATTTTCCGCCTAACCAGTTGATAGATAACTTCATCAAGTACACTTAAATTTAGCTGTGAACGAGACTTTAGCTCTGCCCCTGAGGCAATACTCCTTAGTAGGCCTTTATTTTCAGTCGCTAAAGTATCAATGACATCATCATCATCAACATCAATATCACTACCACCGACTACCTCAAATAAATAAAAAGCTTCATCAGTTAAGCCTGTCGTGGTGAACGTAAAGTTTCCGCTACCGAAAAGCGTACCGTCAGATGAGGTTTGATAAGTAGCTATCAGTGTTTGACTACCGTCATTTGATAACTGCGAGAGTTTAACGGTAGCACCCGCAAGGTTTCTGACCTTCACAGAAACCTCACCAGCAAGGCTTAGTGGAGAAAAAAGCAACATAGCCAATATTAAACCATAGCATTTAACAAGACATTGCAGGCGGGATATTTGATAGAACAACATAAGCTTACCTCAATAACAGACCTGATTTTAGAGATTCTCTTAACTGTTCTTTTTTAAAAGAGTGACAGTTAAAAGAAGTGTTATTTTTAGCTTATAATTAAAATGTGGCAGAAATGTGGCTAGTGGTATTTAAGACAAAAATCCTTATAAATTAAGTACAATTAATAACTAAAAAAGCAGTACAACTTTTAGCTGTACTGCTTTTTTAGAACATGAAAACATTAACTTAGTAATGTGAACAAAACTATTCATCTGATGTAAACAGCTACTGAGCTCTTTTTATTTTATTTGCTTGATCAGCATTATTTGACAATGTGCTGTAATTTGCTTTTTTAACGTTCCAACAAGTTCCTGCACTATAATTCAAACACGTATTGTAGCGTTGGTGAAACCTAATTTTAATATGCTCTGAGCCATAAAATTCTGCAAAGTTGATAGCCCCATATGAAGCATGAAAATTACCTGAATAACTTCTTACATGTGAGTAATACTTAGAACTTCCTTCAGGAGAGCCTTTAAAGAAATACGTGCCTGAGCTCGACTTATCTTTTCCTGCTGTTTTTTTAACGCGAAATTCACCTACTAAGTTTTGTCCTCTTACTCTACATTGATTATTTGTGGTGAGATCTAAACGGCTTGTTCTATCCATTACATGTCTAATTTTTTCATCACCATTACATGTATATTTTGCTTTAGAGCCTGACGATTTAGTCCCTGAAAAAGTTGCTCTACAAGTATAATCATTGTTGTCACCATCCCAATAAGAAGCATAAATAGTACAATTTTCAGATAACCCGTGGGGAAATTTAAGTTCAATGTAATCCGCAATTGCAGAATGGGTAACTAATGTGCAGACTAAGGCCATAAATAGTTTTATTTTTTTCATTTTGATTTTCCTTTACAACATTAAGACAGAAAGTCAGATAACAATCGCAGGTAATTGTGGCAGAAATGTGGAATTACTAATTTATTGATAAAGTGTGCTTAATTACTGAGTATTTTTTTTGCTTGAGTTCTAACAAACTCATTTGTTGGATGGACTGCAAACCAATCCAAATAATTTTGCGTGGTTTGAGTATTTCCTAACTCTTCTAGGCGAAGAAAAGCTTCTTCTAGCACATCGTCATCACTTGAATAAAAAGATGCTTCTAAATAGGGTAAATACTCTTCAGACATTTTTCCTGCTAGTTCATTAAGCAAATTCAACTCAGTTGAGGTACTGGCACTGTGCGGCAGTAAAGAAACTATTTTTTCTATTTGTAGGATAGTCAAATTTTCATTAGTAATTGTTCTGAGTAATTGTAAATTTTCGGCCAGTATTGTAGCAGACAATGAGCTTTCTATTTTTATGCTAACTTCTTGAACTAAATTAACTTTCATCTCTGCTAATTGAGTAATATTCTGCTCTAGTTTTTCTTTATTATTATCCGTTTCTTTGTAAACAAAACACCTTTCATCATTTTTAGATGATTCTGTAGCTAAACTTTCAGAATGAATGATTTTTTTTGTTATATGTATCTCCTTTCCTAATGAAGCATTAACTGGTTTTGTATCCTCAGCAATATATTGATAATATCTACCGAAAAAAAAGAACAAGAGAGAAAATAAAGCCAACAACATGATATTTTTAATACAAATTTTCACTTAGCTAAACTCCCATTTTCATTAACATTTACTCAAGAGAAGTCACCTTAACGAGTAATTGTGGCAACATTAAGACTTAACCCCCTATTTTTTATTAATCCATATTTCATACACATTCATGTGATTAAATGCCATTAACTAAACTTAATAGCGACTTAGTTGACTGATAAAGTCAACTAACAATGAAACAAATGAATAATGGATATTTTGCCAACGTTAGTCCAATAAAACGAAACTTTATCAAGCTTACAACGACTGCGCTTAGAAGGCTCATGCCAAATGTTGCTTTAAGCTTGTCACAAAAAGTTGTTCTCACGCCAGTCAAGCGCCCTAGTCGTTGGCCAGATTATATTGAAAACAAAATTTACTACACTCAGTTTGGCAAAGTACACATTTACAGTCACGGTGAAGGACCTGTTATTTGGTTAGTGCATGGTTGGTCAGGCTGTGGTTATCAATTTTGGCCTTTAATGCAAAAATTAGCAAAACGCGGTTATACCTGTAAAACTTTTGACTTTCCTGCCCATGGACTCAGTGAAGGTAGCAGTTCATCACTACCAAAAATGATCGATTGTTTAGATGAATTAGCCAAAATCCTTCCACAGCCAGGCTTGGTGATCACACATTCTATGGGCGCATCTACCGTTGCCAATAGTGTTTGGTTTCAAACCTTTGAAAAAGAACTTATGTTAATTGCCCCAATCCTAGAAACATATAACTTACTCAAGCAATGTGTTGAAAAAGCAGGGTTTGATAAGCAGCTATTTGAATTAATGATAAACGATGCATTCCTTTGTGAAAATGCACTGGTACCTGATATGGATGCAATTGAACCATTAAGTCGCTTTAAGGGAAACCTCAAAATCATACATGATAATGACGATCAATTTTCTCCCATCACAAGCAGCAAAAAGCTGGCTAAGTTTTCAGGAGCTGAATTACATATCACCCACAACCTTGGTCATGGGCGAATATTAAAGAGTAGAAAAGTGAGTGAATTAACTTAAGCACTCAAGTACTAACATTGACAAAGACAATTCAGTGTAAAAGTTAAATATGACTAACTACGTTTAACAAAACGCTATTTTAAGCTAATTTGTGGCGTTTATTTGTTTCAACATGCAAATTCATTTGTACTAAAGTCAATTTATCCATATTTTATTCACATTTTAAGATTACTGTATTTGTTAACTTAAGCTGTATTAGGAATAAATATGACAGAACATTCACTTGCATTCCAACTCGAGTTAACCAAAGCTGATGATGCACTTTGCTTTGAAGATCACATTAAAAAACCACCTGAAAGAAGGTTAATCAATATCTGCCAAAATGTTTGGTACGATAAATTAACACTTGCACAAAAATTCTCGGCCTCAAAACTCAGTCAATATGGTTACCAATTAAAGTTTATTAGAAATATTAAAGGTGAAGCTATCGCGATATTTAGTTGTGATGACAGATTGGCAACAGTGAATATTACAGGGGATATTGATCTTAAGCCAAAGATTCGGCTGAGAAAGTAAGCTGAAATTTTTTCAAATTAAGCAACTATTTTTACAATTTTTTATAGAACCCAGACTGTATCATTGCGATAACTAAAAAAGAGCAGCAACTGTGGGAGACAATCACCACTCCAAAAAAAGTAAGCTACTTAATTACATTACTTTTTTTCGGTTGAGTACAAGAAGAAACAAGGCCAAAAACAATATAGCAAAACCCGATGGTTCAGGGACTGCTGTTATAGGTCCGTAAGTAAACTCAGTTAAATTAATACCAAAGCTTGCAAACTTATAGGCATCAAAACTACCTATATCAGGATTATATATGTAATCTTGAATATCAAAGTCCATGGAACCGCCAAAAAAATCATTTTCTTGCCATTCTATATTTTGCACTGGCTCTAGTGTGTTAAGAAAATCTTCATCACCTAAAGCGGAAAAAAATACCGAGATACTTTGGTATAAGATAACATTGTGATCATCCGAATTTATCAGTTCTGTCTCTCCTGAGTACCTTTTTTGAATGGCAAATTGTTCAATAGCATGTCCTTGAGCAAAGGTTAACTCATTTTGAAAGCTCAAATCATCATAACTATTATTCGCAAAATAGCGACTAATATCAAACTCTTGTCCAGCAATGGTTACGACAAAGCTAAACCAATCCTTGTTACTCATATAATAGTTAATATCAGCTCTATCTCCTAAATAATCTGCGGGAATATCTTCTGAATAAAAAGCAAGTCTGCCTGTAACAACATCCCCTTTTGCAAAAGCACCATTAAACATACTTTGACCATTATACTCTTCATTTTGACGTTTATCTTCTTCTCCATAGTCAACAAAGCTATCAAGATAACCACTAAATGTACCTTCAATTAGACCAGCGGAAGCTGAAAATGAAGAAATAAAAGCGAAGAGCAACGCGCCTTTTTTTTATACAACTTGAGAGTTTTAACATTAAAATTTTCCTAATAAATAAACTTAATGACGATTGATTACAATATGGCTAGAGCAAACTAGTGCACACCTTTCGTAATCTAATGAAATAGTAAAATTAAAATGTGTTAAAAGTATGTCCATAAGAAAATACTCCTTAGATAAAATAAGCCCCCCTTCAATAAACCTTGCAAAAAAACCTGCTATGATAAAGTTGAAATGTGGCAGAAATATGACCAAAATGTTTGCTTGTAATCAAGTAAACATCTAGTAATAATAAGTAGCACTAATTACAGAATTAGCCCCCTAAACACATTCGACAGAGTTAACAAATGCTTAATAAAATCAACACCGTGAAGCGTTTGCCCTTATCACTCCCCAAGCAATTTATTCAATATTTTATTGCTGTTTTTATATTTTTACTTACTTTGATTAGCATAGAGAAACTCGCCGCTGCAGAGTTTTATCCATTACAACAAGTCGACAATTTAAGATCTCACGCTGAAATTTTCACTGATAGTAATGCTGAATATAAAGACTTAACAAAGCTTCTCAAAGCTCCAATCTCTTTTACTGTATTGGCAGAGAAAAAGCCTAATATTTTAGGGGCAAAACATTGGCTTAAAATTCCCCTTAAAAATAACAGCCAACAGAACAATACTTGGATACTTAAGCTTGGTTATCCTGGTATCGCCTACCTAGATGCTTATTGGGTTGAAGGTGGGAATATTGAAAAAATCATTCATTTAGATGAAAACTCATTGTTTGCCCAACGCCCCATCAATGACCCTTTAATCCATTTACCATTACACTTTTCAGCCAAACAACAAAAAACCTTATTCCTTTATTATCAAATCATTGGTGATGTACCACTGAGTTTAAAAGTAGAAACGCCAAGGCAATTCAAACAAGGCCAAGAAAGCCGATTAATGGTTAATGCTCTATTGCTTGGTTTTCTGATTGCCATTTTTCTTGTAGTTGCACTTAACTCATTATTAAACCCAAATCGTACTAACTTTTATTATGCTTGTTTTATGTTTAGCGTCGTTTTTATTATTAGTGATATTTGTGGCTTCAACTATAAATATCTATGGCCAAATATTGCCGGTTTGGCAGAAAACGTCATTGCCAAGTTTTTCATTATTCTTCCCTGTATGCAGCTATTATTTATTAAGAGTTTCCTTCAGTTATCTAACGAGCACAAAAAACTCAACCATATATACACCAGCTTTATTGTGTTTTTTTTATGCCTATTGCTATGTAGTTTCTTCATTAACATCATTCACCTAACACTCATTATTGGTGCTTTACTGGCACCAATAATGATTTATACCGCGATATGGAGTTTCAATAAAAATATCGCTGCCGTTCAATTTTTTGCGTTAAGTTTATTCAGTCACGTGATATTTATAAACGTATTAACCATTATTGGCAGTCTACATGGTCCTTTATCAGCTGGTTTTGAAATCAGCTCGGCAATTAAGCTTGGTTATTTCATTGAGGCAATCCTCTTTACAACGGCATTGACGTGGCAAAGCAAAATAATTCAACGGAGATATTACGATAATATCCGTCATGAACTCACTAACACCCTTGAATTAAGCAAAAAAGAAAATAACCAAGAGCAACAAAGTTTATTAGCAAAGTTTGAACAAGAACAAAACCAAATGCTCGCTGATATTTCTCATGAACTCAGAACACCACTCACCGTTATGCAAATGGACATTGAATCTTTACAGCACAATTTTGTTGATGATGTCACAGAGACATACAGCGACTTAAAACGTAAAGTAAAAGATATTGACGCACTACTCTATCAATTTAGCCAGGCAAAAAAACAAACACAAGCAGCAAGCTTTCAATTGATAGAGTACGCAGCTAAAACCTTATTTTACCAGATATTCAAGGAGTTAAGCGAAACAAACGCTAACATTAACTGGCTTATCAAGATAACGATTAATGAACAAGTAAAAGTGAATATTGATAAAGAGGCAATAAAGCAAGTGCTCCACTGTTTATTAAATAACAGTCTATCTTTTAGTGATATGCCTGTTGGCATCAAAATAAGCGTTGATGAAGAAAAGCAACAGCAGCACGCTAACTTAAAATTAACTTTTGAAGACTCGAGTCCAAGTGTAGCCACTGAGCAACTTGAAGATATATTTCAACCTTTATGGCAAGCAGACCAGTCAAGAAACAAAGCTAATGCTGGCACGGGTATGGGTCTATTCTTTTGTAAAAACACTATAACTAGCCAAGGTGGTCAAATTTGGGCTGAGCAAAGCCCTTTGGGTGGCTTAGCTATAATAATATTACTACCGATAATAAATAACACTAATAACATTCTGACAACTCAATGATGCAATATATTCACATAAATAATAAGGAGCATTTGTGCCCAAAATACTAATTGTTGAGGACGATCTTGACATTGCAGAAAAACTAGCATTATTTCTGACTAAAAGTGGCTTCAGCACAGAACATTTAGCAACAGGTGAACGGGTTGTTGAAACGGTTAAAAGTGCCTGTCCCGACCTTATTTTACTAGACTTGATGTTGCCAATAAAAGACGGTGGTCAATGCTGCATTGAAATAAGAGAGTTTTCTGATGTACCGATCATTATGACAACCGCTAAGGTTGAAGAGGTTGATAGACTTGTAGGCTTACAATCGGGTACCGATGATTACGTCTGCAAACCTTATAGCGTGATGGAGTTAGTATTGCGCATTAAAGCTATTTTAAAGCGGGTTGGCACGCAAGAGAAAACCGCTGAACAGTTATTGATTGAGACAAATACCTTAAACATTGCTTATCAAGGAAAACAAACAGCCCTAACTTCGTTAGAGTTTTCCTTGTTTGAATTATTATTTAAAACTCCAAATAGAATTTATTCAAGAAATCAAATACTTGATCTAGCCTATGCTGATATGAGAGATATTTCAGATAGAGCTATTGATAGCCATGTAAAAAAGATTAGAAAAAAAATACGTTCTTTAGGTATTGATTCCAATGTGATTGAATCCGTTTATGGGGCTGGTTATCGCTATGTTGAGGTTGAAGGTAACCACTGTGATTAATACAAAATGGCTAGTAATGCCGTTGTTTTTATTGATGAGTACAGCCTTTGGGCAAACATTCAATGAATTTATAACAAAACTGGCGCAAGCAGAAAACAATACTGAAAAGCTAGTTATTTTACAAGACGCCAAGCAAGTCATAGACAGTTTCAGCTTTTATCAGCAAGCTGAGTACTGGCACCGTTTAGGCCGACTTCAGCCAAGTGCCAATCAACTAAAAAAATCAGTTGAATCATACTCCAAGGGCATAGAAATTTATGAAAAGCACCAACTCCCTGAAAGCCCTTTGTTAGTCAACCTTTTAATTGATAGAGCAAGAAGTGCTGTGCGATTAGACATACTAAAATTCCAAATAGGTTGTGAAGATTTAACTCAAGCGATTCAGCTCTCTCGAAAAATAGGTAATCAAGCATTAATCGCCAAATCTCTTGCCGTTAATGCTCGGTGTATTTACAGAAAAAATAACGAAACTAAGCTCAGCTTAGAGCTATTAAATGAAGCCTTTGCAATATCACAAAAACAGCAACTACCTGATGAAACGTTAAGTCTTTTATATAATCAAGCAGCAATTCTTTACGCACGATTTGCCCTGTATGATAAAGCCTACGAATATAACTTACTTAGCTACCAAGTCTATTTGGAGTCGAACAATTACGTCAATATGTATACCGCTTTGGGTAACTTAATTTCAAATTGCATTACCTCAGGTAAATTTGAACGTGCTCAATCCCACCTTGAGCAGCTTTATCAATTCTCTCTGCAACACCCCGAGCTAAAAGACGTACAACTAAAATATTACTTCTTTTCAGCCCGAGTTGCCCAAGAGCAAAAAAAGTGGCTAAAGAGTATAGACTTATTAAAGAAAGCCATTTTAGAAGTTGGTAACACAGAACAAGAAACCTATATACAAGCCACCTATGAACGACTGAGTTTTTCATATTTTCGGCAGGGTGATATCAAAAATAGCCAAAAATATTTTACTTTGGCTAACCAGCTCTACCCCAATAAACCTCTTGTAGTAAAAGAGCTTAAATCCATTAAAACATTAGTAGAGCATAAATCACTCGATGCACTCAATAATGCCTTTGATTTACTCAATAATGAACGCAGTAAAAAGTATCAATTCATCAAAAAATCTACTGCCAGTTTAGCGCACACCTATGATGCTAACTTAAAGCAACTCAATAATGTTTTATTACAACAAAGACTTACCTATATGGCTATTGCTGCCGCGGTAGTCATTCTTATTTTGGCAACAATTGCTTATATACAGTTTCAACGCCGCAAACTTGCCAAAAAAGAAAGCATATTAATGGAAGAGTTGCTATCAACTAAAAATCAATTACTCGCCGATGTTTCTCATGAACTGCGTACGCCATTAACGGTTCTGCAAATTGAAATAGAAACACTGCAGCATGATTTTTCTGACGATGTGCAAGCATCCTATAAAGCGTTAAGAAAAAAAATCACCGATATGAATTACCTTATTGATGATATTTCTGAGCTAGCAAAGTCGGATGTTGGCGCATTAAAGTTTGATTTTTCACCACAGAATATTAAAGCCCTAGTCGACAAGTCCGCTGAAGAATTAGCGCGCTTTATTATCGCAAAAGGTTTTAACTGGCAATGTCACATTACGTTAGAAGATTCATTAATACTAACGATAGACAAAGCTAAAATAAAACAACTCATGGTGAACCTGATCAGTAATAGTGTGAAATACACGAGCCCAGGCGGTCAAATAGCATTAAGCATTAGTCAATCTACTAGCTGCGTAAGGATCAAGGTGAGTGATAGTGCGCCTAGCGTTTCCTCCGATAAACTAGGCAAAATTTTTGAGCGACTTTACCGCGTTGAGTCTTCAAGAAATCGTGCGACTGGCGGATCTGGTTTAGGTTTAGCTATTTGTAAAAGTATTGTAGAAGCGCACCAGGGAAAGATTTTTGCCCGACAAAGTGATTTAGGCGGCTTAGAAGTCGTCATAGAGCTACCTATTAATTAATCGTTTTACTTAGCTAAGCGACTCTGTCTTGGCTAAGTAAGTTTTAATCTATAAACTTCCTTAAAAAAGACACATTTTATCCATAATCCTTTGTTTAAATAACAACTATACCACTTAATAAAGTGTATAGGAGCATTACCATGTGTCATATCGTTATAGCAGAACAACAAGAACTACTAAGAATGGGCTTACGTCATAGCCTCACCACAATAAACACTAATATAAGCACTACCCCATGTAACTTCACTGATTTAACTCAATACTTACAAGATAATAACTGCGATGTGCTTTTTGTTGATTACGGTATCTTAACGGATCCTAAAAATGAAAGACTGGTCGCTCTAAAAAAAATAAAACCAAAAATGAAAATAGTGGTTTCTGCTACCAAAGACAGTTATTTCAATTTCTATTTATTGTTAAAAGAGGCTGTTATTGATGGTTTATGTTTAAAGACAGATGACAGCAGTAGCTTTCAGCATGCGCTAACATCGGTACTTGAGCACAAGAGTTATATTTCAGACACCTTAATTTCAGCGTTAGAAAGTCAGAATATTAAATTAACCCCTAAAGAGTTACAGGTAATAGAACTACTGGTTTTAGGACTAAATAATAAAGAAGTTGCACATACTCTCAATAATAGTGAGCGTACCATTAACGTGCATCGTTCAAATATTATGCACAAGCTCAATTTATCAAATGTAGTGGAGTTGATTAATTATGCTTACCAAAATGGTATGTCTAAATTGAACTTTTGTCATTCCTAGCACTATCATTTTTATCACGGTGACTCCTGTCATTGTTATTGCAAAAACAAACTAACAACTACTTAATGCTAATTTTTAATGGCAATTCGCATTAATAAGCTATAAACCACGGGCACAAAAATAATAGTAAATAAGGTGCCTACCAATAAACCAAAAGATAGCAACACTGACATACCATAAAACATCGGGTCGTTATAAATAATGAGCGGTAATAAACCTAATGAAGTGGTTAGTGAGGTCATCATTATCGGTTTCACTCTTGAGGTACAGGCATCAATAATTGCCTCAACGTCATTACTTTGTGTAGACTCAAGTTCTCGGTCAATTTTATCAACTAAGACTATGGCATTATTAATGATGATGCCAGCTAAGCTGTAAAAACCCAAGGTCACCATAAAACCAAATTTACCATCCATAATAAATAAGCCTGAAATCCCCCCTATACACATTAATGGAATGGTCAATAAAATTAATAAGGCTTTACGATAAGACCGACATTGGCAAATCAAAATTAATATCACAATCACCAAGACTAAAGGCACATTAGCACTTAACGCTTTGCGTGCTGACTTAGTATCTTCAACCACGGCATCATATTCAACCCAATGATTAAGTGGTAAACCTTGTGACCAAATTTGCACATCATCATCAATTAATACCTTAAGCTCTTGTGCGGTTAATGCACTATGCCTCATATCAATGCTAACGGTTGGCAGCATATCTTCTCGCTCAATAACGCTAAACTGGTCAATAAAACTCAATTGTGCAACGTCAGATAATGTTGCTGAGCGACCATTAATTGTTGAATAAACCCTTAAAGCACCCAGCAAGGTTAAATCAAAACGCTGTTCGTCTTCACCAATGAGTACAATTGGAATTAAGGCATCACTGTCTCTGAATTGGCTTATATTTTTACCATCAAAATGTTGTTTGAGGGAGCTGGCAATATCAGCATGAGTGATACCGAGTTTGTTCGCAAAATAGTGATCAACGTCAATACTAATTTTCTGTACTCGATTGCCCCAGTCCATTGATATATCGAGCATACCGGGAAAGTTATGCAGCTTATTAGTAAATGATTTTGCTTGTTGATAAATAAAATATTTATCGCTGCCTTTAATTTGCACCCTCAGTACGTTGGAGTCTGACGTACCAATAAACATTCTTTTGATCCTAGGTCTAACCAAGGGAAATTCTTGTTGTATTAATAAATATAGCTGATTGATCATGTCATCCATCACTGACATATCATCAACATCAATAACAATAAGTGCTTTATTTTCTTTAGGATCTTCAGGGTTTAGTGTAGTAACAAACCTAGCACCATTGTGCCCCGCATAACCACTAAAGTTCACAATATGAGGAAAGAGCTCTTTATCCTTAAGAAAGCCAAACATGCGGTTTAACTGAATATCTGTTTGCCTAATAGAGCTGCCGTTGGGTAGGTCCATATACATTAATAATTGTGGTCGATCAGATTCTGGGAAAAATTGCTTGGTAATACCCGCCTTTAAAGAAATTGAGCCAACAATCATTAACAAGGTAAATAAAACAAACTTCCATCTATGTCGCATAATATGCCACAACATGGCTTGATAACGGCTATTTATAAGCTCAAACGCCTGCTCAACCCTACTTATGTGCTTAGTTTGCGTAGTATTTTTTCCCCTAACAATGCCTTCTTCAATGAAGTAATAACAAAGTAATGGCACAAAAGTTATTGCTAATAACCAACTCGAAATTAGTGTAATACTCACCACCAACGAAATTGAGCGGGTAAATTCACTAGCCACGTGCTCAGCTAAAATCAATGGCATAAAAAATAACACAGTCGTCATAGTTGAACTTAACAAGGGCCACGCGAGCTCTTTAATACAACGGCTCATTGCCAGTGTTCGCGAAAAACCCCGAACAAGTTTTTGCTTAAAATCTTCGGCAATAACAATGGCATTATCTACCAATAGACCTAAAGATATGACTAAAGTCGCTAAACTTAAACGCTCCATGACAATATCAAGCTTTGACATAACAGCAAAAGTGATTAATATCACACAAGGCACACTAACACCAACAATCAAGCCGGTTTTTAACCCCAAAAATAACATAGCCACGACTAAAACGATGGCAAGTGACTGCAAAATATTTATCGAGACATTATTAACAATGGTATTGACTTGTTTTAGCTGTTCACTGGCAAAATGTACGATAAATCCAACAGGCAGTTTGTTAGATATATTTTCAACTGCTTGGCGTAATTTCGGTGAAAACGCCCTAATATTACTACCCTCCTCCATAAAGACAGACAACATGGTTGCAGGTTGCCCATTATAATAGGCAGCTCTTGTTTTAGGCTGTTCAACCTCCCGTGATATATCAACCAACATACTCAATGGCATGGTAATGCTACTGTTAGGCAAGGTAATTAGCATTGCTTCTAACTGACTTAACTCATCAATGTTTCCGCTTGGTTCTAAAATATATGATCGTTCACCACTATCAATCACACCACCAGAGGCGACGATATTACGTGCTTGTAATTGCCTCATCACCTGCTCACTTGTTAAGGAGTATTGTGCTAATAAGTCATGTTTAATACGAAGATAAATCTTCTCCTTTTGCATCCCAATAATACTCACTTTACTCACGCCTGAAATACTATATAGCTGAGCACGAATATCTTTAATGGTCTGGTTAAGGTCAAAGGGAGTGACACCTTCAGTGGTAATGGCAATATTCATCACTGACACATCACCAAACTCATCATTAACCTGAGGTAACATAATACCTTCAGGCAAGAGTTTATGCGCTTGTTGTACTTTATTGCGAATCCGCTGCCATATCACATCAAGTTCAAAATATTTATCATAAAGCTCTACATGAATAACCGATAAACCATTGCTAGAGGTAGAGCGTATTAACTTAATTTCATCAAGGCTTTGCAGAGAATTTTCTAATTGCTGCGTAATCAAGTTTTCAACCCGTTCAGCTGACATACCGGGAGCAGGTGTCGATATTGTTGCTTCTCTAACCAATACCGTTGGGTTTTCTTGGGAAGGGATAGTAAAATAGGCGTAGATACCATTAATGCAAAGTATCAATACCAAGGCAAAAATTGTTTTTTGATGCTTGAGTAATAAATTAATAAACATAAAATTATTGACTCATGTGTCTTAGCAGCACACTTTGGCCATTTCTTAATAAGCTCACCCCAGATGAAGCAATAACATCACCGATTGCTAACTCCCCATTAAACACCGCCATATCATCATAAAAAGAGACATTACTAATCGCTATTTTTATTAATTTTTTGCTGTTATCGTCATATTTGTAGACGCTATAGTTTTGCTCTTGGCTAATATTGACTGCACTCATTGGCAAAGTAAGTTTACCTAGTTGAGTTAACGTCCTTGGGGTATCTGTTTTTGCTGGAAAATAAATTTGTACCGTATCACCATTAATCAAGTTAGCTGTATGTTCTGTAAACGTTGCCGTAATAAGTACCATAGCATTGCCGGTTTCTGCTTTTGCTATTTCAGTGATTTTAGCAAATTCAAATCGTGGATTATGCTGAATGACTCGCTGCTTGATATGTATATTCTCACCCAGTTTCAGCCTTGATGCGATACGTTGAGACAAGTAAAATTCAACCTCAAGTGCCTTTTCATTATCTAGCTTTATCACCGGTTGACCAAAGATAATACCTTGCTCTTGTTCAATATACTTTTTTGCCACCACACCTGAAAAAGGCGCAAATAATTGCGTTTTATTTAGTTCATTTTCAATACTCTTAAATTCAGCTAAAGCGATCGTTGAGCGATTATTAGCAACCAAATGGCTGGTTTTATCGTCATCTAATTCTGATGGTGAAATAAGTCTTTCATTGAACAAGCGCTGACTGCGTTTAAAGCTATTATCTGCTTCAATTTGTAATGCTTTAGCTTGAGCCACAATAGCTTGTTGCTTGTGCTGACTAAGCAGTAAATCCGTATTGTTTAACTGAGCGATTAAGGCGCCTTTTTGAATATACTGACCTTCTTTCACATTGATAAAAGTCACTTTACCTGAACGTTCAAAACTTAAGTCTCCCTGTTGAGCCGCGACAACAAACCCCATCACATGGTGTGATTTTATCGCAATATTATCATCCACTTTACTCCAATTAATTACCTTAGGGCTGGCTTGTATAGTTAATTCATTTTGTTTACAGCCAATGAGCAATACACCAATAAAACAAAATAACAAAATTGAATATAAACATTGTTTATCTAGCCATTTGTTATGGTTTGAGCGAACTTCTTGGCAACTGTTTTTGTTATTATTTTTTTTATCATGCGCTACCATTCTGACTTTATTTACTTTAAAGACCCCTAAGCTTTCACCGAACAAACACAGCCAATAACCACAGTCGAATTCAAACCAACGTATACCAAATTTTGCTGAGTCTGGATATTGATGATGGTTATTCTGATAACCCTCACCAAAAACTAAATAACCAAGCAATAAATTATTTACCGACTTATCTGCGGTATCAAAATTACGATAACCTTTTGAATGCGCTAACGCGTTTACCAACCAACCTTGAATAGGATGGCTCATAATCCCTAAAAAATACGCAACTCCAACCCATGAGCTTTGAAAAAGGACTCCAACAATAAGGGCGACAATAAGCTGAGCAATATAAGGTAACCACCAAAGTCCATTTCGATATAACCAGTGCACCTGTGCATCAATATCGTCAACTGTTTTTAAATAAACAGCTTTTTTCTTTAATAGAGCAATAATGATCTTCTTGTAGGAAATCAGTTGGCCAAATAACAAACCAAAAATTCCCATAAAATGTGGGCTATGAGGGTCTTCCTTAGTATCAGCATGCTGATGATGTAATCGATGCATGCAAGTCCAAGCAAGTGCATCTAACCCAACCACCCAAGGGCCTGTTTTAACAACAAATTCTTTCATTTTTTCAGAAAGCTGCACTGAGTTATGCGCCAACGCTCTATGGTAGAAAACACTGATATAGAGCAAGTTGAGAAGATAAGCAGCCATAAATACAACAATAGCGACAAAGGGAATAGACATAGTTTTCTACCTGTAAAGTAATTCAGGCAGATTATCTCACTCCCTCTGCAAAGCTTTTATAGAGCGAACTCTCTAAGTAATTCACTCTATACCCGAGTCAGCTTGATAAAAGTACACTCTAACCATCAATTTTTTAAGATTTAGCCAAGCTTTCGCTTTTATCAGATGCATTAATACAGAGGTTAAAAGCAACTAAACAAGTAGCGCTAACATAATAGAGTACAACTATGAGCAGTATTTATTTTGGTAATGGTCACCCTGTCACGAAGAAACTCGTTAACCTAGCAACCAAATCACTTCGTATGACAATGCCAAGCTTAGCCATGAAACTATCTAGAAAAGTATTAATGAAACCTGTGCAGCGTAAAAATAGCTGGCCTAAAGACGTTATTCAAACAGAGTGTACAACAAGGCATGGTAAAGCCAAGATATATCAATACGGCGAAGGTAAACCCATTTGGCTTGTACATGGCTGGTCTGGCTCTGGTTTCCAATTTTGGCCACTCATGCAAAAACTTGCTGACAAAGGTTTTTCGACCATTACTTTTGATCTTCCTGCCCATGGTTACAGTGAAGGTGAACTATCATCACTGCCTAAAATGATACAAGCCTTCGATGATATTAGTCACACCATCAAAACGCCAGGCATGGTTGTTGCGCACTCTATGGGCGCTTCGGTTATAGCCAACAGTCAATGGATAAAAAACTATAACAATGACATTATGTTAATCGCGCCATTACTTAAAACCTATAACTTACTGCAAGAAACCGTGAATAGAACGGGTTTTGATCAAGTATTATTTAATAGAATTATTCGAGAAGTTTACGAGCAAGATAATATGCACGTAGATAAACTAAATGCCGATCAGCACTTTGTTAATTTTGCTGGCAATATAAAAATGATTCATGATGTTGATGATAAGTTTGCCCCCATTGAAGAAAGTAGAAACCTAGCCAAAGATGCAGGTGCTGAGCTTTACGTAACAACTAATTTAGGCCACGGGAAAATACTTAGGAGCTCAAGAGTAGCAAGTTTAGTATAACATTACGGTAAAGAGAGTCAGGCCCACCATATACACCGACCTTAACTTAGGATTGGTAATAAGTATTACATCTATTATTACCAATATAACTAGGTTTTTTGCTCTTTAATTGTCCATACATCAACATCAAGGTTATTATCGCTAATTGCTTTATTTAACCGCTTTAAATATCTATCTTTAGTTCTAGGGTTAACAATGAGTACGATACCCGCTTTCTTTCCGGTCATGGCTGAATAAAATAGTGCTTGTCCTAAAGATTCTGCCCACTTTTTGCCCCAGTCATACTCAATAGCATGGGTATCTGTTAAGCAATCAACCCGCGTTCTATCCGATAAGACAAACTCTATTTCACCAAGGCAATGAGCATCAACAAAGTCTGCCTCATGCCATTTTTTTGTTTTCTTTGCTTGACCTGATTGAGTTGCCTCTGTTGATTTACCGGATTTAGCTTGAGCAATCCTAGTGGTACCACAAAAAGTACCTAGCAAGGCAATTAACACAAGTAACTTAACAACACAGGCTCTATTAATTGAAGCAAGTAACATAGAGGATAAAAATTTAATCATTTTCAGAAGTGTCTTATTCTTTTTATTGGCTAAATTATATTTAGAGGTTTCATCATTATCGCAGCAAGCGCCGATAGTATATAAGTACTTATTGTAAACAACGACTAAAAACATCGCTTAATTGATAACATATCCCATTTACGACAAATAAGAGCACATAATGATGTCAATCATGTCATTGCCTAGGTAGAATTGCGTTAATCGTGTCAACAGTGTTTTATGTTGTCTAGCAAAAGGTAAGGTTACGTTTATGGATTATTTTGAACAATTGGGTGTCAGTAGAGTATCGACGACCATAGAGATTAAAAAGGCCTATCGAAAACTCGCGAATAAATATCACCCAGATAGAAATGATAGCGCAGAAGCCAAAGAAAAATTCCAATTAATTCAAGAAGCTTATGACGTTATTGCTGATCCTAAAAAGCGCTCTTTGTATTTAAAAGAGAACTATACCGTCATAACGGATCCCCGAGAGATTGCCGATTCATTTTGGCATAGCGCGTTAAGTTAGACTTTGAACTAGAGTCTTTATTAGCTCAACATTAGCTCCTTATTAGGAAAGTGAATGCAACCCGAAAAAAAGATACCTGATTATTTAACCGATGATTTCTCTATGTACTTAGAGAATATGAACTCGTTAGCGGATCCTGAAAATCCAGATCTCTTATCAAATTATTTATCTAATTTGTTTGAACAGTTACAAAGCATGCCCTTATTATTTAATGGCATGGTTGATCAACTTGCCATGGCGGTTTCAACTAAAGTGAGAATCAATAGCGAGAAACTTACAAAAATAGGCCTTTCAACAGAGCCCTCTTGGGCAGACGTGAAACCTTTTGTTGGTGTACATGCAGATGCTAGAGCCACGGTCACTGAAATAATGACTCACGCTGAAAACGATTTAAAGACAGCTATTTTACTGATTCATTTTTATAACGGCTATGATGCTACTCCATTAAAAGCGGAAGAAGACGACGAGTTTGATGGTTATGATAGCAATGAATATGAAGCTAATGATTATGATGAGAACTACTAGTTCTTCTCGTTAAGCCAATAAAGTACAGACAAAAGTATTAACCTGTCTGATTATAAAAATAACTAGATAAGTTTAAGGAATCACTTTGACAAAAAATGCATTAATCCTCGCGAGCGATATTGTTGAACAAGCACAACATAGCGGAAGACAAGCTGGCACTTCATTAGAGGCCATTGCCTCTGAGCAAGGTGATGAAACCATGCTTGCGGTGTTAACTGAAATGGATATTTTAACCGTTGCTAAGATTGTTAGAGAGCACGATGCTACCATTCCTTCCATCGCAACCTGGCTCATGGATGCGGAATCAATTAAGCAGCTGTTAAATGTTGAACCATCTTATTGGCAGACCATGGATGAAGACCATGTCTTTTGTGCACAAACTGAAGCACACAGTTTATTAACTCAAATTTTCCTTTCCTCTGATGATGAAGAAAAACAACTAGAAGTATTAAACGCCATTGTTGAAGACGATTTTGGTCTCTTATACCTGTCTTTACCGTTTGTAGGACATGATTTCTCAGAGATTGAAGAAGATGAAGAACAGACCTCTGGCAGCATTGAAGAACTGTTAATGAAAATAAAAAGCTTAAGTGAAGAAGCCTACCGTGAAGTAATGACGGTAAGCACCAATGGTACACTCGACAATATTGAAAACGCATTAAAACAAAATGCCAATAAACAAAGAGTGACTGCCGTTGAAATGGATACCGACGATATGTTTGCACCACTTTAATTGCTTAGGATTCATTAATGAAAATTGCAGAGCTACGAAATCACCCCTTTCTCCTTTTAGTGTTAAAAGATGGAGAAAGTGAAGGTTACTTTACCGCCGAATTTATGCATAAAACCAAGCAGCAATTATCTGATATGTCATTGAGAATAGCCTCTGATAACTTATCGATAATTTATGCCGATCAAATTAAAAAAGGCTGTGAAATTGTACTGGGTTTAAGCAACTTAGGTTTATTAGAGCTTTGTGATAATAATACCGATAAAGCAAAAGAGATTATAAAAAGCCAAGGTATTGTTTATTGCTTTAGAGCTGGCTGGGCAAAATACGCACAATTAAAGAAAATATCCCCTTCGTACTTTGAAGAGGTTTCGCTAAGTAGTTATGCTTTAGGCATTAATGATACTGCTGATATAAAGCTTATGCATGCAGCTATGGTAAGTGAAGGCTATCACAGTGCAATGTTACTCCAGGTTTATAAGAGCATTGCGGCAAATTATTGCGCCAATACCCTGCTTATTGATAGTGATGAGGATGTATTGAAATTTGAATTACAAAAATTTATTAACTCTGCCATCGCATTATTGCTTATTGATTGCGACAAAAAAGTGTTTACTAATACGCTTTATCAACAGCTAAATACTTACCTGACCAGCACAAGTAAGGAAGATCTGCTTAACAACGTTGAACGTTGTATCAAACTATTCATCAAGCAACTGCCGTTATTAACCAGAGAGTACCTGCAAGAAATCGATTTACTCGAATTTAATGAATTAAAAGGCATCTTCAATCAGCACAATAATATCTCGGTCTATATTCCTGAAATATTAGAACTGCCTATTACCGTTGCTAATGAGTTACATGGCGATTTTGAAGGCGGTTACGATTTTCATGCCGACGATGAAGATGATCTCGCCTATTTAAGACCAGATGAATCATAATCTCAGCACATTAACCATTTTAAACGACAAATATATACCCTTTACCATTCAAAGTGCTCGATTTCAGTGGGAATTAAAATGACTTTAGATAAGTAAAATAAGTTAAGCATAGTATTCTATGCTTTGTTTATTTAACGCGGTATAAAGTCATTTTAAACCCATCGAAGAAGGGCTTGAGCAACATGACTTCATCGTTGCTGTGACTTAGAAGGGAATAACCATTCCTTCATCACAGCGCCTTGAATTAACATTGCTCAAGCACTCTGAAACATGCATATTGATTGTGACGGGTATAAACACAATCACGCTGCTTTATTAGCAGCGTTAGTTTACCTGACAAGAGCAAATATTTTATGAAATCATATACCAACATAGCCGAATTGATTGAATCGTTAGAAGCAGAAAAACAAGTACTTACCGATGAGATATTCACCTTAAAACAAGAGCCTCAAAGCTTTAATGAACAAATTATATTTAAGTATATTGATACCGGCAGCACAGGAAAAACTAAAGATTTTGTTAGGGCGCTCGGTGTAAAAGCAGAACGAGGTTCATTTTTCTCATCGGGTGATGTAACTAAATTAATTAAAGACGGTGCAGAAGATATCTCTCCTGAGTTACTTGCCATTGCACGTAAAGTAATGAACATGAAAAAGAAAAGTGGCTCAAAACGTTAAGCTACTTTTTGTTAGAAAGGTCTCCCTGAGATGACCTTTCTTTTTATCAAAAAATGACTAAAGCTCTGACTATCTACTGATTGGTCAAGGATATGAAACAGACGAAGCCATTTGGTCAATAAAGCTAATAGAACTCTCAATAGCATCCTCCTTATTAACCTGCTCACTAAGCGTAAATGTAGTGACCTTGTTGACTTCACTCATTGATACTTTAGTGATCAACTCAGCTAAGCGCTCTGCCGTTACCTTCGAAGTGCCTATCAGTCCAAGTAATCCCCTACTCACCTTGCTCTCACGATAGAGCCATAAAAAGGCTGAGCACCTTGTTTTTCACAAACGATTGTTAAAGTTTATAGTCGCGAGTGAATTCAACAGCATGCAATCTATCCGCTAAGCAATAACCGATTAGCCTAAGAAGTGAATAAACACCCACATTGTATTTTTGTTTTATCGGGAACTTTTTATTTAAAAAAAACAATTAAAGACAGTAGGAGACAGGGTTTTAATGTATAACATTGCTTCTGTACTGATAAAGCAATAGTTTTTATTGCTGTTAATAATGCAGCCTCCCTCTACTAAATCAAGAAGTTTAATTATAAAAGCAATATTTAAAAGCGCTAAAATGTAAGCTATAAAAAGACAATTAACAACAAGTTGAAGTAAACAAACAATGCAAAAACAAACTATCCAGACAATGATATTAACATTACCCTATGTTAATAAAATTGCCAAACAAGCATCAACCCTAGGTGTATTATTAATCTGTAACTTACTTATATTAATACCCTACTCACAGGCAAACTCACTCAATATATTAACCTCAGATGAACTTAGCTCCCGCCACCAATGTGACAAGAGCTTCAACTACAGTGTCTATTTATTCAGCGATAAAGTAGGCTTTTTACATCGAACAATTAACTGGCATACAAAAACTGAAGCAGTCAAGGCGACTGTCACATCCTACGGTGAAGTCTCCTTCCTTTGGCTTGATTCCACTTATCAACAAACAAGCACCATGAAATACTCTTCCACAGATAAGCACTTTTTAACGACTCGTTTTTCACAAAAAATGACCGGCGTTAAAAGCAGAGAAATGACCGCCATAATGTCTGATAATGGGCTTTCCTCGACAGTAACTTTAGATGATGAGGTTTTTCAGTACCAACAGGCAAAAACAAACAAAGATGAAAGCCTAAATAAAAACAATCCTCTGTATGATCTTGACACCTTAGGCACACAAATTAGGCTCAATTTACTACGAGGTAAAACACGTTTCACTTTATCTCGCCAAGCAAGTAAAAAAATAGAGACTTATGAGTTTGAAGTAGTCGGCAATGACATCATTAATCATAAGAAATGGGGACAGCTACAATCGACTAAAGTCGTTGAAGTAGGTAAACATAGCAAAATGGTATTGTGGTTTTCTGCTAAACATGATCATCAATTAATAAAGGCGCAACTAGACATGATGTTTTCACCTGTTGTTTGGTTATCTGAATTTAGTATGCAATGTGAGTCGTCCGTCGGCTAACCATTTCCTTCGCTGTACTAACAATTCATAACGATAAGACCATTTTATTGTCAACAATAACAGCACCCAACAAATTAGCTATTTATCAATAAGATAGTAGCGCAACAGACATATGTCCTATACTCAAAAATAATGAATAAATCACCGCAATCTAGCTTATGCCCAATGATGTAACGTCATAAATATATCATCATTCACTCACCAGTTTATTTCCTAATGCAGCAACTATATGACACTCGTCTTTATAAAATATTTCCCCATGAATAATTGCTCATTTTTACTAATTTTTACGACAAGAAAGTGAGGTTAATATGAACATTAAAAGAGAACGGGTTTTTGTCTGGAGTGCTAATATACGGTTATTTCATTGGATCAATGTCATCGCCATCACGTTACTTATTTGCATTGGATTAGTCATTTTAAATGGCAAGTTATTTGGTGTTAGTACCGATGGAAAAATTCTATTAAAAACGATACATGTGATCGTTGGATATGTTTTTGCTACCAACTTACTTTTTCGGCTGTTTATTAGCTTTATTGGCAAATCACACGAGCGATGGAATAAAACACTACCCTTTTATAAGGGCTTTAGCCATGCATTAGTTGAATTTAAACAACATAAAAAAGTAGCCTACAAAGGTCATAACCCTGTAGGAAAGTTAATGGTTTTAGCTTTATTATCACTAATGTTTGTTCAATTAGTTTCAGGTCTAGTTATCGCCGGTACTGATATTTATTACCCTCCATTTGGTAAGTACTTTATGCAAAGTATTGCCATAGATAAACAAAGTACTGAGCTGATTAAGCCTTATTCAAAAGTGAATGTGGATGAAGCGGCTTATAAAGAGATGCGCGCTCTACGTAAACCTTTTATTACCGCCCATGTTTATGCCTTCTACGGCTTAATTTTCCTGATACCTATACATATTTTAGCTGTCATCATAGCGGAAAGGAGGGAGAAGTCAGCGTTAGTTTCGGCAATGATTACCGGTTATAAATATCTTCCAAAAGAAGAGGCCGAGTGAGTTGACAAACGATGGGTTCATCCCCCCATCGCTAAACCTCGCTCATTAAGTCTTCTATAAAATATGCTGCGAGTTCATGCCTTCCTGCACAATTTGCTTTTGCATAGATAGCGGTAGCTTGACCTCGGACTGTTTTTTCTTTTACTTGCCTGACTTCAGCTATTTCCTTCATCGATAGTCCTTTAATTAGCAATAATGAAACCTCACTTTCTGATACTGTTAGGCCCCACTTTGAGAATTGCTCCTTCATCACTTGCAGTAACTCCCCTGCAAGTCTTGCTGATTTGGATTTCTCTATGCTAATTTCTTTAGTGAGGGACTTAACATGTTGAAGCTCGCGAAATAAAACCAGTGAAATGGCCATAAACACCAATAATTCAAGGGTTATATGTAGATAGCCATCTTCATTACTCCAAATGTCACTAGCGATATCAAAAACAAAAAAAGCCATAGCAAAAGCGAGCACTATCGCTGGTATATATAATCTTAAGGACACTTAACACCTCTTAACCTAGGGAAGTTTACTCGGTTGATAATTAGATGGTTGATAATTAGATGTCTCTCGTCAAATGCCGTTGGGGTTAGGAACTCACCAACCACATGAATTTCTCCTCATTTCGAAAACATTACTTTATTAGCTGACCCTAACATAAATAATGTCGTACCGATCATCAACATGAAAATAACAGAAAAATATGCACTCAAAAAGCCGGTACAGAAAGTACCAGCCTTTTATGTATTACCTTTATTATTGAAGGCTTAACCTTTTTTTTGCTCATCGTGTAATTCAATGTTTAGCTCTAACACATTTAAATCGCCATCTTTGTTATCAAGCTTTATCGAAAAGCTTTCATCCGAGACTTGAATATACTTGCGCAACACCACCAGAATATCTTCTGTTAGTTGTGGTAGGTAATCTGGTTGCTTATTACGGCTACTACGCTCATGAGCAACAATAATTTGCAGACGCTCTTTGGCCTTAGAAGCAGTTGTAATCGGCTTGTCTTTTTTTCTTAAAAAATAATCCAGTAATGCCATGTTATCCTCCAAACATACGACTAAAGATGCCTTTTTTCTCAGCAACTAAAAACCTAAAATCAACCGTTTCACCCAATAGACGATCAATCACATCTTGGTACGCTTGTCCTGCATCACTCATGGTATCTAAAATAACAGGCTCGCCCGCATTAGATGCTTTAAGCACGGCTTGTGATTCAGGAATAACACCTAACAATGGAATTGATAGAATATCTTCAACATCCTCAACACTTAGCATTTCACCTTCTTCCACCCGTTTAGGTGAATAACGTGTTAATAATAAGTGCTCTTTTATGGGCTCTAAGCCAAGCTCAGCTCTACGTGAACGGCTTGCTAACATACCTAAAATTCGGTCAGAGTCACGTACTGATGATACTTCAGGGTTGGTGGTTACTACAGCCTCATCCGCGTAATATAGTGCCATCATAGCGCCAGCTTCAATGCCTGCCGGAGAATCACATATAATAAAGTCAAAGCTTTTACCTAACTCTTCAAGCACTTTACCTACGTTTTCTTTATTTAGTGCATCTTTATCACGTGTTTGTGACGCAGGTAAAATAGACAAACTACTCACTCGTTTATCTTTAATCAGCGCTTGATTTAACGTCGCTTCACCATTTATCACATTAACAAAATCGTAAACAACCCGGCGTTCACAACCCATAATCAAGTCGAGGTTTCTTAAGCCTATGTCAAAATCAATTAAGACAACTTTGTTGCCTTTTAACGCTAACCCAAGACCAATGGCGGCACTTGAGGTAGTTTTCCCCACACCGCCCTTGCCTGATGTAACCACTATTATCCGTGCCATAGACCGAATATCCTTTATAAATTAATAATTAAATGAGTTTTGATGACATCAATTCACTGTCATTCAAATGAATATATACTGGTGAGCTCCAATGTTGCTCCATTGACTCGCTTAGCCAATAATTGCCATTAATAGAGACCAGTTCAGCTTCAAGGTTTTGGCAATATATTTGTGCGTGATGATGACCCTTTGCCCCTGCAATGGCTCTACCACGTAACGAACCATAAACATGAATATTGCCATCAGCAATAACTTCAGCTCCTGCAGAGACTGAACCAATAACTACTAGATTTTGACCTTTTGCATAAACTTGCTGACCGGAGCGAATTTGCCCTCGGTGGATCTTGTCTGTAAATAATGGTTGCTGAGGTACCATGGTTTGTGTCTCAGTTTGTGCAGTGACAGCCTGTTTAGCAAAAGTCTGCTTTTCTGCAGTACTTGCTCTTGCTGTATTCACAAATGAAAAACCAAGCTCGCGAATAAGTTGTCGTTGCTCTTTAGCAAGAGAGCCAGTAAAACCGACGAAGGTAAAGTTGAATGCTTCAACGAGTGTCTTTATTGCATGATAATCAATTGAGTTATCGGTTGTGCTTTCAAATGAACTTTCTACCGAGCTATTAAGCATCTCGATATTTACCACGATAGGCACTAAGTAAAAAAAATCAGGAGCTTGCGCTATTTTCTTAGCTAAATCGGCACGTATATCAGCAAGGTTTAACGTTTTCAAATATAAAACAGATAGGGTAAAGCTTGAGCCTTTAAATTCAATGCTGGCATCAGCCATAATAAAGGTTTTCCTAAATATGAGAATTCGTATTACCGTAATCTACATAAACGACAACGGTAATACGCAATAATACCAATCTGTATATGAAAGTGATCACTTCTTTATACTAAATGGTATAAGTTTAAGTCTTTACAGAGCACTCTTTAAGGTAGAGATCAATGCATTCTGTCCGTGTTGGAAGTGCTCAATTTTATTATTAGCCATTAATAACGCATAACTCAAATTAATAGAGGCAACCAATAATGCACGTTCACTGTTACAGCTTCCTGCTTTTTTCTTGATATCGGCACACATATCAGCAAGGTCGATCGCTGCCTGATTTAAATCCTCTGCTTGTTCAGCCGAGCAAGTAAACTGATGTTGCTTGCCCATAATCTCAATGCTGATACCTTTAGAGTCTTCACAAATCATTAATTAACCTCTTCTACACTTTGTAACTTGCTTAGTAAGTTGGCCAAAACATCGCTGGTCTGCTTTTGCTTCTCTTCACCTTCAAGTGCATCAAGTTGCAATATTTCATTTTCATCACTAAGAACAGAGTTTTGTTGCTTAAGCTCTGTGATTTGATTTTTTAGCTGGTTATTTTTTTCAATAATGTCTTCAATCAGTTGTTCGAGTTGTGGGAGAGTATTTTCTAACATAAGGCGCTCTTGTTAACTGTAGTAAAATTTGGCCAGCAAATTTAATCTAAAGTGAGGCAGAATGCTAGCTTTAAGCGTTATTAAGTGTCTAATTCTTGTAACAAATATTGCTATTTAGTAAAACAAGACCATAACGTTTAAAAAGCGAACTAATTTTTATCAATAATTAAACAATTACTATAATAGTGTTTAACCACTGGATTAAAATTATGTTTACCGCAGGGTGCTTGGGGGAAATCTACAAGGGGCATTTAACGAATAAGGAAGTGCTCAAGTGTATATTACTAACGTTATTTCGGCCCGCTGCATAAGCAACAGACCGTCAATTCATCCTGTAAGTGGCAATAAATACTGCACACTACAATTTATTCTGGCTTAGAATATCCAGCCCAGATATCTGCATTAACGTCATTAACTGCCGCTTTCTTTTTACGTTTCTTCTTACCGGTGCCTGCTGGTTTTGCCATTGGTTTACTTTCAGCTAACTCAGCGGCTAAAATTGAATCAGCGGCGATTTCCGCCACTTCAAAACCTTCAATTTGTTCACGTTCAAGCCTAATCTTATTCTTCTTTTCGATCACTTTAAAATGATGAAAGTCTTCATGATCAATAAGTGATATAGCAAGACCGACTTCTCCCGCACGGCCACTTCGACCAATACGATGCATGTAATCTGATGGACTTCTTGGTAAGTTAAAGTTGATTACCACAGGAAGTTTTTCAATATCTAAACCACGGGCAGCAATATCAGTAGCGATTAACACCTCAATAGTACCAGCTTTAAAGCCATCAAGTACTCTACTACGTTCGCTTTGCCCTTTGTCGCCATGAAAGACTTCTGCGGCAATACCACGTTTAGAAAGTTTTTCAGCTAAGTGCTCACAGTGATGTTTGGCATTAACAAAAATAAGAGCTTGTCGCCATTGATTTTGCGTAATTAAATGCGCGACTACCGCTGTTTTTTCACCTTTGTTCACGGTGAAAACACGCTGTACTAAGGTACTCGCATCACTACTCTGCACCTGTATTTCAATAGGATTGTTAAGTAACTCTTGCGTTAACGTTTTTACTTGTTCAGGAAAAGTTGCTGAAAATAATAACGTTTGTTTTTTCTTTGGCATTAAGGCTAACAGTGCCGTTAGCTCTTCTGTAAAACCTAAACTTAACATTCTATCGGCTTCATCAAGCACCAAAGTGTCAACTAAGTCGAGTTTAATCGCGTTACTTGATATCAAATCAAGTAATCGACCCGGCGTTGCCACCAAAATATCGGTACCGCCACGTAAAGCAAGCATTTGAGTATTTACTGATACACCACCAAAAACAGCAACAGTTTTAATTGCACCATTAAAATGCGCGGCATAAGATTTAATGTTATCTGCAACTTGCTTAGCAAGTTCACGGGTAGGCACCAAAATTAGCCCTGAAACATAATTACCTTTACCACTTTTAGTCTGAGATGACTTTTTCTGCGACAGTTGCTGTGCATACAGTTGTTGCAAAATAGGTAATGCAAAAGTAGCCGTTTTACCCGAACCAGTATTTGCACCTGCAATTAAGTCACGCCCAGCTAATACGCTTGGGATAGCGCGAGCTTGAATAGCTGTTGGCCGCTTATATTCTAGCTCAGTTAATCGCGCTAATAAGGTTGGAATAAGACCCAACTCGGCAAAAGTAACGGTACCGTTAGCTGGTGTTGTGTCTGTAGTATTGTCAGAGTTGTTGGTTGAGGTCATTTAGATAAAGGGCTTAGAAAAATAGAATTACCGCTATTTTAGCGTATTTATGGTCTATTCAGTTAGTGAAATCGATAAAACTCTCTGTTGTGTCCCGGTAAACCTAATAATTACCTTTATTCATTACTTTTTGAAGCTTACCTCCTAAGGTTTGCCTCAATACGATTCAACGATATAAAAGTCTTATATAAATACCAAATCAAAATGAATACAATATACAGATAAATTAAAACAACAGGCACATACAATGAATGCTTTAGCACTAACACAAACCGAGCAAGTTATTAATAATGCGATGAACAAAGCAAAGCAACTGAACATCAACGTTAACATCGCCATTGTTGATTGTGCAGGCTATTTAATTAACTTCAAACGCATGGATGGCGCACTCCTTGGGGCAATTGACATTGCTATGAAAAAAGCTAAAACTGCGGCTTTATTTGCTAAACCTTGTCATGTTCTTGGTGAGAAATCACAACCTGGTGGCGCGCTTTATCAAATAGAACAGTCTAATGGCGGCTTAGTCACTTTTGCTGGAGGCTTGCCAATAACCAATTCAAATGGTGAAGTTATTGCAGCTGTTGGAGTCTCGGGCTCAACGATTGAAAATGATCTTGCTGTGGCGCAATCATCGATAGCAATGCTTGAATAACTAGTGCTACTTACTAAGTAATCGACTCAAAATGATAAACAATTTTACGTTGATATAGCTGATTGCTTTTCAAAATATTACTGGGAAAATGTTTATTGTTTTCCGCATCAGTGTAATTTTGAGCCTCTAAACATAAACCTTGATACGAACTAAATTGGCCACTTAAGTAATAGCCTGTATACAACTGCATTGCTGATTGGTCGGTAAAAACAGATAAGCTAATTTGATTTTTTATTGAGGTAAGAATCGCTTTAGGTTGATCAAATGGTGTGTTATCTAAAATAAAGCAATGGTCATAACCATTTTTAGTGTTGAGTGATTCATCTTTACTAGTATTCTGACGATAACCGATAACAGCTGGCTCTCTAAAATTATAATCTGTTTGCGCTACTGACAAAATATTCCCTGTCGGTATATTACTTGTATTACTTTCAAGAAATGTCGATGCCATCATTTGCAAATAAAGCGATTGGCAGTCCTGTTCTCCCAAATTAAAATAAGCATGGTTGGTCAAATTAACCGGTGTCGCTGAATCTGTATTACCAGAGTATTGTATGCTGAGTTTATTATCCTCACTTAACTGATAAGTGATAGATAAATTTAGTGTGCCCGGAAAACCTTGATCACCATCAGCAGAAATAAGAGATAAGGTCACTGAAGAATCAGTGATTGTTTCACTGTCTATTTTCCACAAACGAGCTGAGAAATTATCAGTACCGCCATGTAAACAATTATCGCCATCATTCTGTGATAATTGATAGTGACGCCCCGCAAGTTCAAATTTTCCACCACCAATACGATTACATACTCTGCCGCAGGTTGCGCCTAGATAAAACTCATCATTTAAGTAATCTTCTGTTGATTCATATCCCAGCGCCATTTCCGTTGGTACTCCATGTACTGGAAATTTAATTGACTTAATACGTGCACCAAGGTTGATGATTTCAACTGACATCCCATAATCATTGGTCAATAACACTGTTTCCATTGTTGTTACCACTTTTTCAGCCAATTGAGTCATTAAATTAAGAATCCATTCGGGTTGTTTGACTGCCAGCGCCAAGTATCAACCATCATCTGCTCTAAGCTTTTCTTAGCTTGCCAATCTAGCTCTTTATTTGCTTTACCAGCGTTGGCCCAAAAAGCAGGTAAATCGCCAGCTCTTCTAGGTGATACTTCACAGGGAATATTTTTTTTAATCGCTTGTTCAAATGCTTCTACGATAGAGAATACAGAAGTGCCATTTCCTGTGCCTAAATTAAAGGCCTCAACACCGCTAAAGTCACTGTTGCGAGTTAACCAATCTAAAGCGGCAACATGACCTTGAGCTAAATCCATCACGTGTAAGTAGTCACGTTCACAGCTGCCATCCTTAGTGGGGTAATCATCACCAAAAATGTTGAGCTTGTCACGTTTCCCTACAGCAACTTGGGCAACATAAGGTAATAGATTATTTGGAATACCTTTTGGATCTTCCCCTATCATTCCGCTTTCGTGCGCACCAATAGGATTGAAATAACGTAGAGATACTCCTCTAAATTTAGCATCAGAGAGCGCTAAATCAGCAAGTATACGTTCAACCATGACTTTACTGGCACCATAAGGGCTAGAAGGTGTGCCTAACTTCATAGTTTCAACATATGGCACATCATTTTCTTCGCCATAAACCGTGGCAGAAGAACTAAAAATGAAATTATGCACCTTATGTTGCTGCATGACCTCAAGCAAACACACTGACCCATAGACATTATTTTGATAGTAACTTAATGGAATAGCTGTTGACTCACCTACCGCTTTGAGTGCAGCAAAATGGATTACCGCATCAATGTTAAACTGTGTAAATACTTCGCTTAATTTTTCTTTATTACAGATATCAGCTTCGACAAATTCAACCTTCTTTCCTGCTAACTTTTCAACTCGGTCAATTGACTCAATACTTGAGTTTACTAAGTTGTCATAAACGACAACATCATAATTATTTTCTAATAACGATAAAACGGTATGAGAGCCAATATACCCTGCGCCGCCAGTGACTAATACTTTCATTTTCTTACCTTAAAAAGTTAAAAGGCCAATCACTTGGCCTTTTATTAATTATAGTTAATAACCACTATGTGGTGTACAACGTTGTTACCACCAAGTGGCGTATAAAGCCGTAAGGATAAGCACTACACCAACGGCCGCAACATTAAACGACTTAGTGGTTGCAAAGCTCACTTTATCTAAATCAACACTGCTATCAGTAGTATTGGGTTTGCCCATAATAGAAACTACAAAACAAAGAGCTAAACATAGTAAAAATACTAAGCCTACACGGTCCATAAATGGTAATTCAGGCCATGCAAATTTAAGCACTAACGAAAATACCGCTGAACCCAAGGCAGCAGACAAAGCGCCCATTGAGGTAGCACGTTTCCAGAACATACCCATCACAAATATCACTACGATGCCAGGCGTAAAGAAACCAGTAAATTCTTGGATATACTGGAACGCTTGATCAAACTTACCCAGTAATGGCTGAGCAACAATTAACGCAATACACAGTGAAACTAACGCGGCTATTCGACCCACATGTACATAATGACGTTGACTCTCATTAGGTTTAAAGCGGGTGTATAAGTCCATAGTAAAGATGGTAGAGATACTGTTTGTCATTGAGGCAAGTGATGAAACTATTGCTGCAACTAATGCCGCAAAAACTAAACCTTTAATGCCAACAGGCAACATAGCCATCATTGATGGGTAAGCTTGATCAGGTGTGGTTAAAGACGGGTAAAGAATAACAGCAGCAATACCAGGTAAAACGACAATTAGTGGCATTAATAATTTAAGGTAAGCAGCAAAAGCAATACCTTTTTGTGCTTCTTTAATATCTTTAGCCGCTAACGCGCGCTGAATAATATATTGGTTAAATCCCCAATAACTAAAGTTCATTACCCACATACCACCAAGTAATACTGAAATACCCGGCAAGCTCATGTAATGGTCATTATCAGTGCTTAAGATCATGTCAAAATGCTCAGGCATTTTTTCAGTCAGAATACCAAAACCAGCTAAAACCCCTTGACCATCAGCAACAGCATCTAAGGCTAAGTAACTTAGCAATAAACCGCCAAACACTAATAGCACCACTTGTAAAATGTCAGTAAAAGCGACCGCTTTTAAGCCACCATATAAGGAGTAAGCAACAGAGAATACGGCAAGAAATATCATACCGAACATCCAATCAACACCAGCTACGGTTTCAATAGCCATGCCGCCTAACCACAATACTGCCGTTAAGTTAACAAAGGTGTATACCGCTAACCAAAAAATGGCCATCGTAGTTTTTACTTTGTTATCAAAGCGCTGTTCAAGGTATTGCGGCATAGTGAATATTTTATTTTCTAAGAAAATAGGCAACATGTACTTACCAACTATCACTAAGGTAATTGCAGCCATCCACTCATATGAAGCAATCGCTAAACCAATGGCGTAACCAGAGCCTGACATACCAATAATTTGTTCTGCAGAAATATTCGCAGCAATTAAAGAAGCACCGATTGCCCACCAAGGCAGTGACTTACTCGCTAAAAAGTAATCTTCGGTATTTGCGCCCTCTTGCTTCTCATTACGAGAAACCCACAAGGCTAGACACAGCAGTCCTATGACATAGACAATAAAAATTGTACTGTCTATGGTCCCCAATTTATTTGCAAAATCCATCATTTTTTACCTTTTTATAGTTATCATTATATTTTTTGAGTGAGCTTATTTTTGCTTATTTTTGCTTATTTTTATTTATTATTTAATGATTGTTGTTCATTGTTTAACTGAATAAATTATCGAAATGCACCTTGTGTAGCTGTGCATAGATAAACACTTGGTTTTAAACCAAATTTACTTTCATACTTGTTATTCACCACATATTCGACCTGGGCAACAAGTTCAGTAGGTACTAAGGCAACGACACAACCACCAAAACCGCCCCCTGTCATTCTAACGCCGCCCTCAGAGCCGACAACAGCATCAATCATATCAACCAGTCCGTCCATTTCCTTGGTGGTGACTTCAAAGTCATCACGTAAAGAAAGATGAGAAGCCTTCATTGCCGCACTAATTGTTGCCATGTCATTATTTTTCAGCGCAGTTAAGGTGTTAACAGCACGTTCATTTTCACTAATTACATGGCGAGCACGTTTAAATAACACTGGCTCAATTTGCGCTTTGTCTGCATTTAGTTGCGCCAAGGTAACATCACGTAAGGCTGAAACACCAAAATGATTAGCCACCGCTTCACATTGCTCTCGTCTTAAATTGTATTCACTGTCAACCAAGCCACGCTTTACGTTGGAGTTAACGATAAACAAAGTTAAATCATCTGGGATA